>RCUH01000042.1_pt1 | contig 234043 bp, 197 predicted proteins | sample 2166191 | NCBI WGS metagenome assembly RCUH01 (sample SAMN09932848, study PRJNA488358) | compost metagenome | feature: garden; material: soil; isolation source: compost soil in an enriched community after 214 h of incubation | place: Germany: Experimental Botanical Garden Goettingen | collected...
TTTAAATCCTTTGGTACCTGCTCAAGGTGCAATCTTTGATGCTAAAGAATATGCAACTTATCTTAAAAGTGGCCTTGCTGCTTTTAAGAAATAAGTCAACAATACTATCCATAAAAAAACGAAAATAGGTAGTTAATAATTAAGCAAAGGCCGGTGGATACCGGCCTTGTTTATTTTATTTATTTGCATAATAAAACTTCTTCTTTAATATTTTGTATATTCTTTAGGGCTTGATAATTAATTTTTTTTGCCAATTATCCTTAATAAAACATAGTTAAAGTGCTTAAAATGAACCTAAAAGATATAAGGGGTGAAGTCGTAATAGCTTTAATGCCGAAAAACATCTATTTTTGGCGCTGGAAAGAGTAGTGTTGATTATTAATAATAAGATAAATTGTTCAAAACAACTTTTGTTTTGATATAAAGTAACAAGTAAATATGAAAAGAGTAGTAGTGACAGGTTTAGGTGCTGTAACCCCGGTGGGAAATACAGTAAAAGAATTTTGGGATAACATTGTAGCCGGTAAAAGCGGTGTTGCAGCTATCACAAAATTCGACACTTCAAAATTCAAGACTAATTTTGCTGCCGAAGTTAAAGACTTTGATGCAGAAGCTTATGTCGACAAAAAGGAGCTAAAAAAGTACGATCTATATACTCAGTATGCTATTGCTGCGAGTGATCAGGCCATTAAAGACTCAGGATTGAATTTTGAGACTATGCCTGAGGTGGAAAGATATGAAGTTGGCGTAATCTGGGCTTCTGGTAACGGCGGGATCACCACTTTTGAGCAACAATTGAAAGAATATCATTTAGGTGATGGCACACCAAGGTTTAGCCCTTACTTTATTCCTAAAATGATTGTTGATATTGCCGCGGGAGTAATCTCTATCAGAAATAAGCTTCACGGACCAAACTACGCTACTGTGTCTGCCTGTGCTTCTTCAAATACAGCAATTATCAGTGCGTTTGACACTATCCGTTTAGGTAAAGCTACCATTATGGTTGCCGGTGGATCTGAAGCTGCAATTACAGAGTCATCAGTAGGTGGATTTAATTCAGCTCATGCTTTGTCGAAAAGGAATGACGATCATGCAACAGCATCTCGTCCCTTCGATGTAGATAGAGATGGTTTTGTTATCGGTGAAGGTGCTGGCGCTTTAATTTTGGAAGAGTACGAGCATGCTATCGCAAGGGGTGCACACATCTATGCCGAAATGGTAGGAGGTGGTATGGCCGCTGATGCTTACCACTTAACCGGTACGCCTCCAGATGGTCTTGGTGCTTCATTAGGTATCGCTAAAGCTTTGGCTGATGCTGGAATTACTGCAGATAAAATTGACTATATCAATGCACACGCAACCTCAACAGGATTGGGTGATGTTGGTGAGTTAAACGGTATCAAAAAGATCTTTGGTGACTTGCCTGTGGCGATTAGTGCAACAAAATCTATGACTGGGCATTTGCTTGGTGGAGCTGGTGCAATCGAAAGTATCATCAGTATTATGTCTGTAAAAAATGACATCATTCCTGGAACAATCAATACGAAAGTATTAGATCCGGAGATTCCACAAGGATTGAATATCATCCTTGGTAAATCTATTCACCAACCGGTTAATTATGTGTTGAATAATACCTTTGGTTTTGGCGGTCACACTGCTACTTCAATATTTAAAAAATATACTGCAGAGAAGTCATAAATAGGCTTAAATCCTGACCTTCGTCAGGATAAAGGCTTGAATGGGTTCGGCTATTTTTAAAAAATAACCGGGCCCATTCTTGCGTTTAAGGGTTTTGTACCAAAGCCCGAAACGGACTTTTGTTCTCCATGAAAATATAATTTAACTTGGCCCGATGAATATAGAATTCAATAAAAATGAGGATGTTAATAAGCAGTCGGTTTTTGAACTAAAAACCAGGCTTAAGAAAATATATAAGGGAGGTGGGGATAAGAGTGCAGCGAAACAAAAAGAGAAAGGAAAGCTACTGGCCAGAGAGCGTATTGCTTATTTAATTGATAAGGAATCGGAGTTTCTGGAGATAGGTGCTTTTGCTGCTGACGATATGTATGCAGAACAAGGCGGTTGCCCTTCGGCAGGAGTGGTATGTGGTATTGGTTATGTATCGGGTAGACAGTGTATGATTGTAGCGAATGATGCTACAGTTAAAGCTGGTGCCTGGTTTCCTATGACTGCCAAAAAGAATTTAAGAGCGCAAGAAATTGCCATGGAAAACAGACTTCCTGTAATCTACCTGGTAGATAGCGCCGGTGTCTATTTGCCGATGCAGGATGAGATCTTTCCCGACAAAGAACATTTTGGAAGGATGTTTAGGAACAACGCCCTGATGTCTTCTGATGGCATTGTGCAGATTGCTGCAATTATGGGCTCTTGCGTGGCGGGGGGCGCTTATTTACCTATCATGAGTGATGAAGCTATGATTGTTGACGGTACAGGTTCTGTGTTTTTAGCGGGATCCTATCTGGTTAAGTCGGCGATAGGTGAGGACGTGGATAATGAAACCCTGGGGGGCGCTACCACACATTGCGAAATATCTGGTGTAACCGATTATAAACACCCTAACGATGAGGCTTGTTTAGATAGCATTCGTAACATCATGAATAAGCTGGGTGCACCACAGGTAGCAGGCTTCGACCGGATTAAGCCAGCATTGCCAAAACTGGACGTGGAAGAAATATATGGCTTACTACCTGAAAACAGGGAAAAGCCTTATGATATGCGCGATATTGTTCAACGTTTACTGGATGATTCTGAATTGGAAGAGTACAAGGAGTTATATGGACAAAGCATCATCTGCGGATTAGGTAGAATTGATGGCTGGGCTGTAGGCATTGTTGCCAATCAACGTAAGGTGGTTAAATCTAAAAAAGGAGAGATGCAGTTTGGCGGAGTTATTTATTCCGACAGTGCAGATAAGGCTACGCGCTTTATCATGAATTGCAACCAGAAAAAGATACCGCTTGTGTTTTTACAAGATGTTACCGGATTTATGGTAGGCAGTCGCTCAGAACAGGGTGGCATCATCAAAGACGGGGCAAAAATGGTAAATGCAGTAGCCAATTCAGTAGTACCCAAGTTTACCATTGTGATCGGAAATTCTTACGGCGCGGGCAATTATGCAATGTGTGGTAAATCATACGATCCAAGGTTGATATACGCCTGGCCGAGTGCTAAAATTGCCGTAATGGGGGGGGCGCAGGCAGCTAAGGTATTGTTGCAAATTAAGGAGGCGTCGCTCAAAGCAAAAGGAGAGGAGATTACCCCTGAAAAAGAAGCTGAATTGCTAAAGGAAATTACCGATAGATACAACAGTCAGACTACCCCTTATTACGCGGCTGCAAGGCTCTGGGTAGATGGAATTATTGATCCTAAAGAAACCCGAAAAGTGATCTCTATGGGCATAGAAGCCGCAAATCAATCTCCAATTAAAAAACAGTTTAATGTAGGTATTATCCAAACTTAAGCAGAATTATAATCTATATATCACAATGTTGCATTTGTTACAAAATTGCTATTTGTGTATAGCGGGATAAAGCGTAATTTTGTATTACAATATAAAAATATATGTCACAAGAAGTAGAACACGTTGAATGTTTAATTATAGGTTCAGGACCTGCAGGTTATACTGCTGCAATTTATGCAGCTCGCGCAGATCTTAAGCCAGTTATGTATACAGGTATGGAGCCAGGTGGTCAGTTAACACAAACCACAGAGGTAGATAATTTCCCAGGATATCCTGCTGGAATAACCGGTCCTGAAATGATGGAAGATTTTCGTAAACAAGCTGAGCGTTTCGGAACGGATATACGTTTCGGTTATGTGAGTTCTGTTGATTTCTCTTCATTGCCACATAAAGTTGTAGTGGATGAGATCAAAACAATTACTGCTGATACAGTAATCATTTCGACAGGAGCTACTGCAAAATGGTTAGGCCTGCCAAGTGAACAAAAATACAATGGTTTTGGCGTTTCAGCTTGTGCTGTTTGTGATGGTTTCTTTTTCAAAGGACAAGATGTTGCAATAGTTGGTGCTGGTGATACGGCTGCTGAAGAAGCAACTTACCTGGCTAAACTTTGTAAAAAAGTATATATGTTGGTTCGTAGAGACGAATTCAGAGCTTCAAAAGCAATGGTTCACCGCGTGATGAACACACCTAATATTGAAGTAATCTACAACACAGAAACCAAAGAAATATTAGGTAACGGTAAGAATGTTACTGCAGTTAAAGTGGTAAACAATCAAACAGGAGCAGAAACAGATATTCCTGTCGAAGGATTCTTCGTTGCGATTGGTCATAAACCAAATACAGATATCTTTAAAGGTTGGTTAGATATGGATGATACTGGTTATTTGAAAACAGTTCCAGGATCGACATTAACTAATGTTGAAGGCGTTTTTGCTAGTGGAGATGTACAAGATAGCTATTACCGTCAGGCTGTAACTGCAGCGGGTTCTGGATGTATGGCAGCATTGGATGCGGAACGGTATTTAGCCGCTAAAGAGCATGATGTAAAAGTGGTTTCTTAATTACTAATAAAAAATAGAAAGGGCAGGATCATTTTATGGTCCTGCCCTTTTTTGTGATTTATGATTAAGAATTTTTTATCTTAGTCATGAAAACAATGTAATTATTTAATCTTAATGATGAAAAAACTACTATCAATTGTATTATTGGCATTCGTTTATGTCAACGGTTTTGCTCAGAACGACATCAATGTAGGGATCATTCCCGCACCTGTATCCGTAAAAAAGAGCGCTGGAAGTTTTAAACTGGACAAAACAGTTGTGCTGGTTTCTGCTGATGTAAAAGACACAAGATCTGCTGATTTATTAAACGCCTATATCGTTGCTAAAGGTGGTTTTGCATTAAGGACAGCTAAAGTTGCCGGTGCTGGTGCGCCTAGTATCATACTTAGTACTTCAGGTGCTGATCAATTGCCTGCCGAAGGTTATAAAATTAAAGTTAGCCCTAAAAACATTACCATTACCGGTAAAGATGCTGGTTTGTTTTATGGCGTACAGTCGTTGATGCAAATGATGCCCGAGTTTACAGCGAATGGAACGAGCATTAATGCTGCTGAGATCAATGATTATCCGCGTTTCAAATATAGAGGATTGCATTTAGACGTAGGACGCCACATGTTCCCGGTTTCTTTCCTGAAAAAATACATCGACATGATGGCCCAGTATAAATTGAATAATTTTCACTGGCATTTAACTGAAGATCAAGGTTGGAGAATTGAGATTAAGAAATATCCTAAATTAACGACTGTTGGATCCAGCAGAAATGGAACCATCATAGGTCACCACCCTGGTGTAAATACCGATGGTACGCCTTATAAAGGCTTTTACACCCAAAATGAGGTGAAAGAGGTTGTTGCTTATGCAGCAAGCAAATTTATCAATGTTATTCCTGAGATTGAATTACCTGGTCATAGCTCTGCCGCCATTGCTGCTTATCCTGAATTAAGCTGTTTCCCAGAAAGGGACACATTTATAAGTGAGAAAACACCATGGACTGGCTCGCGTAAAGGTAAGCAAGTACAACAAACCTGGGGCGTATTCGACGACGTATTTGTGCCTTCAGAGCAAACCTTCAAATTTTTAGAAGATGTGTTGGATGAAGTAATAGCGCTTTTCCCATCTAAATACATCCATATCGGTGGCGATGAAAGTCCTAAAGCCTACTGGAAAGAAAGTGAGTTTTGCCAACAATTGATAAAAAAACTGAACCTTAAAGATGAACACGAATTACAGAGTTATTTCATTCAAAGGATTGAGAAATATGTCAACAGTAAAGGGCGTAGAATTATAGGTTGGGATGAGATATTAGAAGGTGGATTAGCACCTAATGCTACGGTAATGTCCTGGAGAGGGGTAAAAGGAGGTATTGCTGCTGCTCAACAAAAGCATGATGTGATTATGACTCCTAATGCCGGTGGTCTTTATTTTGATCATAAGCAATCTGATTCAGCTGATGAACCTACAAATATTGGTGGTTTAGCACCATATGCTAAGTCTTATGCCTATAACCCGGTTCCTGCAGAACTTACTGCAGATGAACAAAAGTATATTGTAGGTGTTCAAGCAAATGTTTGGACAGAGTATATTTCAACTTCATCAAAAGTAGAGTACTTTGTGTTTCCAAGATTATTCTCTTTATCGGAAATCGCCTGGAGCCAAGACTCGCGTAAAGATTTTAAGAATTTCTCAGAAGAGCGCCTTCCTTTGCACTTGTCCCGATTGGACAAAACAAGAACAAATTATTGGGTGCCAACACCATTTGGCCAGGACCAGAAAGTGATGAAGGGAGAGAGCTTTAATATCGTATTAAAAGAGCCTGTTTTAGGCGCTAAAATCTATTATACATTAGACCTTACCCGTCCTTCAGAAATGGGTACTTTATATACTACACCTATTAAGTTAACCGTTCCTAAAGGGCAAAAGCAAGTGCTTAAAACAATTGTAGTTACTCCTGGCGGAAAGAATAGTGTAGTAACGGAAACGATATTGAGTAACGAGACACCAGATGTTAAAAACAAAACAGGCGATAAAACAATTATATAGTAATGAAACAAATAACCAATTTATTCCCAATTTCCTTGTTATTGGCAGGAACACTTTTAATGGCATCATGTGGTCCTAAAACCAATGAGAAAGTAGTACCTGTAAAGGGCGATACTGCTGCTGTTACAAAAGCTACTGGTCAATTCCCGTTTTACAAAGATTTGAATGTAAAACCAGGACTTAATTTTGAAGTGGTAAGCTGGGGTAAGGGGGTAGATAGCGTTGGTGGCTTCCTGGTACTGATGTCTGATTCTGCAAAGAACAATTATAGAACTTTGTCTGGCGAGCGCAAAGGAATCATTACAGATGCCTGGAATATGGATATGGACAATGATGGCAATCCTGAGATATATATCGAGTTGCTAAGCAAGAAAAATGTATTGGATCTGAACGTTTATGAATATGCAGGCGGTGATTTCAGGAAGATCAGTTTTCCTCCTTTAAGCAGCAATTCGAAGAAAAGCTATGCGGGGAACGATAAGTTTATCATTAAGAACGGTGACTTGTTTCGCACTTTCCCTCTTGTAAATCCAAAAGATACTACCATTAAAGCCGGTGACGTTAAGACACTGGTATACCGTTTAAGTGGAAATAGCTTCTCCGTAGACGAAGTGAAAGTAGAAAAATAAGCATAACAGGCTGGTATATTATACCAGCCTGTTGTTTCTGGCAACTTTTATAGCATCTGCCTTAGAATTTACGTTCAATTTAAGGTAGATGTTTTTAATATGTGTTTTTACGGTTTCAGTTTCAATAAACAACTCTGTAGCGATCTGGGAACGATCCTTTCCTCTTGTAATCAGATTCAGTATTTGAGTTTCCCTCTTGGTCAGCGGCGAATCGGGGTTCTTTTGCAGTGATGTGATGACCTTTTTAGCCACATTTGGGCTCATCGGACCACCGCCTTGCATCACATCATTAATGGCTTCAATGATTTTTGAAGAAGGGGTATTTTTAGTAAAATAACCCGAAGCCCCATTGGCCAAAGCCTCTAAAATGATTTTTTCTGTTTCATGCACAGTCAGCATGATGATATACACATTTGGCAATAGCTTTTTTAACAAGGGTAGCGCCTCTATTCCATTGGTGCCCGGCAGTTGTATATCCAGAATAATCACATCCGGATTGTCTTTTACAATCTTTAGTTTGGCATCATCAAAAGATCCATAAGTATTCACTACCTGGTAAGGGGAGGTGTTATTAACAAGATAGGTATAACCCTCTCGGATGGTTGCATCATCTTCAATAATCACAATTCTTGCTGCTACTGGCTCATTCATTTTTTTATAATTAAAATTTAACCGAGAGCGCTATGGTTGTACCATTATGGTTTGATGTTATGTTTAAGTTTCCTTTAATTCGGCTGGCGCGTACCTGCATATTGTTCATGCCATGGCCACTTTTTGCTGATTCTATATTAAATCCTGTTCCGTTATCGGCAAGTATGATTTCTAAAAGATTGCCATCCATTTTTGCGGTAAAATTAACGGCTTCAGCATTAGCGTATTTTAGTGCATTATTGATGGCTTCTTTAAAAATCATTAAGATATTCCTGCTCATTTCCAGGGAGAGTCTCTTATCACTATTTGTTATCGTAGTTTCCTCTTCAAAACGAATTGGTGTATCATTAAACATCTCATAACCGAATTCTTTAATGTAGTTTAACAATTCCCCAATTGTGTCGTGTTTTGGATCTAAGGACCAAAGAATATCTTTTGTTCCGGTGTATAATTCGTTTACATTGGTTTTAATCTTTTGTATAATGTTTCTTTTTTCCAGATCATTTTCGTCTGTCATGCTACTAAGTACTTCTGATAAGACTGATATTCTGGTTAGTTTGTTACCAAGATCGTCGTGAAAATCTTCAGCAGTTTGTTTTCTGATTTTAAACTGCTCTTCCAATTTTATTTTGAGTCTTAACTTGCGCTTCCGTTCGTTTAGATTAATGATGACATATACCGAGAATAAGATCAATAGCAGAATGAGGAAAACAATAAAAACCTTAAAAAGAGTGGTTTGATAATAAGGTGGCGTTATCTCGAAATAAAAAGTCGCTGTATTGAGGGATGTTATGCCGGTTGAGGTTACCGCCTTTACCTGGAAGGCATATTGGCCAGGGGGTAGGGCAGTGTAATTAACGGAAGTGTTGCTGTTAGGATGGCAGTATTTATCGTCTAATCCTATTAGCCTGTATTTGTACAATACTGCTTTAGGGTTGGTTAAATAGATTCCCGTGAAATTGATGTTCAGGTGATTGTGTTGATAGGTTAACTTTACTTTTTTATCTAACTCCTGTCCCTTGTAGATAACTTGTAGATTGCCCTGGTCTCCTTTCTTATTTTGAGCCAATATGCTGGCAGAATTGATGAAAATGTAAGGTCTGTTTAAAGGAGCTGTTTCGGTATTGTTATCGTATACCACAACGCCTTTGGTGGTGCCAATCCAGATTTTACCATTGCTTTCTAATATCGCATTTTGATTGCACTCAATCAATGGTACATTTTCATTGCTGTTGGTTATGATGCTGAAATCTTTAGCTTTTAATTTATTGATACCCCTTCCTGTTCCTATCCATATTACGCCTTTTTCATCCAGTAGTAAGCTGTAAACATGGTCGGAGGACAGACCTTCCTTTGTACTCAGTTGCTTAATTTTTCCGGTCGTAAAATCCCATATAATGACACCATTATCTGCGGTTCCAAACAGCACGTGGCTGCCGTGTTTCAGCATAGATAAAATGCTCGAGCCAGTCAATGGTTTAAAATTTAATGGTTTGATGTCTTTTTTGTTGCGGATCAGGTAAGCCCCGTTTTGTGTACCGGTGATGACTAAATTGTTCCCGATTTCCAATAAGCTGGTCTCAAAATTTTTGCTAATCCATTGGATCTTTCCTTCTTTGGGTATTAACATAAAACAACCCAGATTAGTGGATATCCAGATGTTTTTATGTCTATCCTCCATAATCGCATTCGAGGCAACAGCTCGGTTTCCACCATCTACACGTTTAAAAGTGCCTTTATTATAAATCCATAAACCACCGCCAACGGTTCCTACCCAAATGTTATGGCTGCTGTCTTTAAACAAAAAGTTAATACGTTTTGTATCTTCATTATCAGAAGGAATGTTTATCCGTTTGATCTGGTTGTTTTTTTGTACAAAGATGCCATCATAGGTTCCCAGCCATATTTCATCGGGAGCAGGGCCATTAATGATGCTCATCACAATGCTACTCTGTAAGCCCTGAGATTCATCAAAAGTCACATAATTTTTGCTGTTGAATTTAAAAATTCCAGAACCATCAGTACCCAGCCAGACGTTGTTTTCGGCATCCCTGAATATCTGGTTAACAACATTGTCTGTAAAACCATTTTGCCCATTGAAATGGATGGTTTGACCTTTAGAAATATACCATGCCCCTCGGTTTGTGCCCAACCATATATTTCCTCTTTCATCCTGATTGATGGCTGTTGCTCGTCTGATGAAATCAGCAAATACTGGTTTTACTTTTCCATTTTCGGCTACAAATACACCCGTTGTAGTCAGAAACCATATTTTATCTTTCTCAAACTGATCTACCATCAGATCGGTGATGATTAAATCACCCAATTCATCGTAATGTAGTTTTTGATGCCATTTTTCTCCATTGAGGTAATACAAGCCCTGCCTAAAAACCGTTGCCCAGACCCGGTGTTTATGATCGGTTTTTAAGGCGGTTACAATTTCTGCAGTATCGCCTGTTATGGTAATGTATTCAGCTTTGGGGCCATTTAGCTTAAAAATATTTTTACCAGAAAGACCATAAACTATCCCTGATGCTGTAGTGTTTAGTCGGTCTACCCATTCACCTTTCCCTTTGTAATTGTGAAAGCTACCTTCTTTATAGGACGATAAGCCTCTTTCTGTGCCGATCAACAGGTTGACTTGCTGATCTAAAGCGAGAGAAAGTATAAAATTACTGTTCAGACCATTAGTTTTACCCATGTTGATAAACTGGCTCCCATTAAAGCAGCTTAAGCCCCCAAGTGTGGCAATCCACAATCTCCGCTGTTTATCCTGGGTTATTGCAGTAACCTGTGATTGTACCAGTCCATCCCGAATATCATATTGCTCAAAGTTATAGCGTTGCGCAAAACCTTCCATGTCGCTGATTAGCAGTAGGGCTGTGATAAATAGAGGTTTTAGGTGCAGCACAGATTGTTGTTTTTGTGGTTTGTTTGAATGTAGCTAAAATCAATAATAACTAAAGAACATGTAAATATAATGTTAAAATAAAAATACCCCTTAAAGGGTTACTATTTTTTTATTGCATTATATTAAATTTGTTTAATCTACAGTTATTAGGGATAACTGTATAATCACATTAAAAATATGGACTTTAATCAAGTATATAAGGTTGTTTTTGTGAAATGTGAGGAAAGCTCCTTAAGTTTTTTTACGGACATGCCCGGTTTTATCCTGGCAGAGAAAATTGAAATAGAAGGTAAAGAATGTCCCATACTACAATCGAGTAATGGCGATTTAATCATGCTTGTTGAAAAGGAAACTGTTGAGGCAGATACGATTGTCTTAAAGACCGATGATTGTGTTAGAGACTACTATTTATTTAATCAGAAAAGTATACCAGGTTTAACAAAGCCAAGATATGTTGCGCATGGCTTGGAGTTTTGCTTCTTAGATCCCTCAGGTAATCGTTTTGTCCTGACCGAAGAGCGCGATTATTCGGAGGCCTAATGGGTTAAAAATAAACAAATGAAGTATAATAGGGTATTGGTGGATAAAAATGAGATTATAAGTGAAAGCACTTATAGCGCTCACTATCCTAAAAATACGGGTAGATATGCTTTGAATGTTGTGCTTAGCGGGCAGGCCAGTTACACCGTAGAAAAGCGGGAAATCACCCTTGTGCCCGACAGTTTTATTTTCTTAAACCACGACACCTCTTATACCAATAGCATCGATTCGACAGTTGAAGTGAATACCTTTTCCGTATTATTCGATCCGGATTTTGTACATGATTTCGAGCAGTCTAATTTACTCCAAGATCATGTATTGCTAGACCAGCCTTTAGGATTTAAAGAGCGTGATACTCGATTTGTAGAGTCTATTTATCCTTTGAGGGGAAACCTTAAATTTAATTTGCAGCACCTTGCTAAACACATCGATAGTGGGGTAAATGATGAATTGCTCTTAAGTGAGTACTTAAATCATTGTCTGGCTAATTATTATAAGCTCTATCATTCAGAAATCATCAAAAGAGAAGCTTCTCTGCAGTTTTTAAATGGGACAACTAAATCAGAGATTCTGAAGCGCTTAACTGTCGCCAGAGATTACATGATCAGCAATTACCATAGACGCCTCCGCTTAGAGGAAGTTGCACAGGTTGCCTGCCTGTCAGTAAATCATTTGCTGCGGACCTTTAAACAGGCTTATCAGCAATCACCACATCAGTTTCTAACTAAGGTTAGACTCCATCAAGCCAAGCATTTTTTAAGAAATACGGATTATCCGATTAATGAAATTGTAGATATCGTTGGATTTGAATGTCCAAGCTCTTTTATCCGATTATTTAGAAACTCTTTTCAAGTTACTCCGGGGCAGTATCGATAAGATTAGTCTATAATATGGTGAGATTCGCACATCCTTAGAAGAGATGTTAACTTAAATTTGAAGCAGGAAACCCACTATATAGATTTGGATGAATTTAATTTGGGTTAGTTAATAATATGCTCATCCGACATAGTTCGGATGAGCATTTTTTATAACTCTTTAAATTGGTTTCCAAGGCGCTCAAATTTCTCTATAAGCAGCACGATTCTTTCCTTTTCCTTTTTCATAACAGCCTTGCGCACAAGTGTTGAACAGAATATGATCCATCCGAAAGTAAATACTACAATCAGGCCTTGTGCCCATAGATCGAAATAGCTTAGGATCTCGAAGAAGTATAAAACAATACCCAGACTTAAAGCGATGGCATAAAACCAATACAATTTGCTGTAAAGACTAAATCTGCTCAGTTGATAGCGTTTCAGGTTATCCAGAAACTCATTAGGATTAGTAGTGAAGTCATGTTTAGCCAGCAACTGGTGACTTTTGTAAAGCATAAATGTCGATACGGCAATAGCGCTTAGAAAAATGGTCAAGCCCACATGGGTTGTCCATGAGTTAAAGCCATAGAACAGCCATAACACAACTATTGCAATAAAGGAGAGCAGCATTCCGACTATATTAAAAAGAGATTTGTTGCGAATGGCATTTACCTCTTTTTTTGCTTGCTGTAGCATCTCGTCTGATGAGATTTTAACCTCAACCGAATGTGATTGCCAAAGCGATTGTATATGATCAAATTCTTGCATGCTGATTGTATAATTCGGTAAGTTTTAATTTAATACGGTGAATTTTAACCCTAAGGTTACCTTCGCTAATTCCTGATATATCTGCTATTTCATTGTAAGGCAGTTCATCAAGTACCATGGTGATAATGAGGCGGTCGTTTTCTTCTAGTTTCGATATAGACTTATAAAGAAGGGCAATCTGTTCGTTCTTTTCAGAAAACTCTTCAGGTTGGTTCTCAATAATTTTATCCGTCAGTTCATCTTTCGACTGTCTTTTTTCTGATCTCAAATAAGTTAAACAAGTATTTACTGCGATTCTGTAAATCCATGTCGAAATAAGAGATTTGTTTCTGAATTTATCCAGATTTTGCCAAACCTTTAAAAAAGTTTCCTGAAGCAAATCATTCGCTGCATCCTCATCGCCGGTATAACCATAGCATAGGTGAAATATCTTTTTAGAATTTGTATCGAAAATCTGCTTAAATAATTGATCCTTTTTTTCCAATTGAATTCGTTTTATTCCTTAATTAGATAGTGCTACACGTGTTTTGTTACGTTGTGAAGTTATATAAATAACTACGTGATGAACAATTTTACAGAATAATTTAATTATTGTAGTTTTACAGCCTTAAAAACCATTAAAATAAGATAGATGTCGAAAAAAAACAGGTTAACCTTTTTTATCTTCCTGGCCCTGGTTCTGGGTGTAGCATTAGGATATTATCTAAATGTACAAACATTTAGTACTTATAATGAACAAATCGCCAAGGCCGATAACCGGGTAAAAGAGCTAGATGCACAGATTCTTAAAATTCAAGATACTACTGCTGTGTCTTATGCCGTTTTAAAAACAGAAAAGAAAGCGACAGAGAAATCACGTCATGAAACAGAAGTGATCCGTGAAAAAAAGCTGGAACCTTTAACTTTATTGAGCGACATCTTTCTTCGTCTGATTAAGATGATTGTTGCGCCCCTTGTATTTAGTACACTTGTAGTAGGTGTAGCAAAAGTAGGCGATGTGAAAGCAGTGGGTAGGATAGGCGGTAAAACTATGCTATGGTTTTTAAGTGCCTCTCTCTTGTCGCTGGTATTAGGCCTTATTATGGTTAATATTTTCAAACCAGGCCTAGCCATGAACTTGCCTTTGCCTCCAAGTAATATCGATACGGGTATCCATAAAGTAGCCCTTTCGCTTAAAGAGTTCATTTCGCACATTGTGCCTAAGAGTATGGCGGAGGCCATGGCAACCAATGAGATCCTTCAGATTGTTGTTTTCTCCTTGTTTTTCGGAGTAGCTACAGCTGCTATTGGCGAAAAAGGGAAGATCATCATCAGTTTCTTTGATGCAGTTGCACATGTGATCTTAAAAGTAACCGGATATGTAATGAACTTTGCACCATTTGCTGTATTTGGAGCGATGGGTGCTATTGTTGCCAAGCAAGGGCTAGGCGTATTGTCAACCTATGCTTTATTTATTGGAGAGTTTTACTCTACCATGTTGTTACTTTGGATTATTCTGATTGCCATTGGTTTTATGATTTTGAAATCAAGAGTCTTTAACCTGATGAGCAGAATGAAAGAGCCGGTAATCCTGGCTTTCAGTACAGCAAGTAGCGAGGCTGCATATCCTAAAACGATGTTGCAGTTAGAGCGCTTCGGTTGTAAGGATAAGATTGTTAGTTTTGTTTTGCCTTTGGGATATTCCTTTAATCTGGATGGTTCCATGTTATACATGACTTTTGCGTCGTTGTTTATCGCACAGTCGTACGGAATTCATTTGTCTTTCGAACAACAGATTACCATGCTATTGATCCTGATGCTAACCAGTAAAGGTATTGCTGGTGTTCCAAGGGCTTCTCTGGTTGTTATCGCGGGTACCATTGCCACTTTTAATATTCCTGAAGCAGGCTTAGCTCTGTTGATTGGTATTGATCCGCTGTTGGATATGGGTAGATCTGCAACCAACGTAATCGGAAACAGTTTAGCTACTGCAGTAGTGAGTAAATGGGAAGGGGACCTTACAGCGCCGCTGGATTAAATTTTTTAAGATTAAAATTTCAAATAAATAATAACAAAAACAGAATGAGTGATAGAGGAAAAAAAATATTTTTGCTGCTAACTGTCGTGGTCCCTTTTCTGATCTATTGTGTGGTGTATTACATCCCAATGTTCCGGAATGCGCCATTTAAGCTAAAAGAATTTGAGTCCATCGATTTTAAGTGGGGTATGGGGAATAATCTGGAGAATTCGTACAACTCGGCTACGGGCGACTACCAGTATGTTAACGGTCAGGATTCCCTGATCAAAACGAATGTAAAATTAAGAAAAGATGATATTCTTTACTTGCATTCAAAAGCGAGTGAATTGGGCTTCTGGAATTTTCCGGATGTACTGGCCAACAAGGGAACTAATCTGGATTCCTCTAAGGTACTTCGTTACGTAATGCAGTTTAATTACAAAAAGAAGTCAAAAACAGTAATTTACCTTACGGATTACACGGAGACACCGAAGCTTCAGGGGCTTGCCGAGCAGATGAGAACCATTTTGCAACAAAGTATTAATGATGCGGAAGAACGGTATGGAAAACAAGCTGGATCAAAAAACTAAATCATTTGTGGATTTAGAAAATAAAGTTCTATATTTGCACCTCGATAAAAATAAACAATTTAAAAATAATAATTAATTAACAATGTACGCAATAGTAAATATAGCAGGACAGCAATTCAAAGTTGCAAAAGACCAGCACCTTTTTGTACACCGTTTGCAAGGAGATGAAGGCGCTAGTATTGAATTTGACAATGTATTGTTGGTTGAAGATGGTGGCAAAATCACTGTAGGAGCTCCTACCTTGAAAGGTGCTTCAGTTTCAGCTAAAATCGTGTCTCATTTAAAGGGTGATAAAGTAATCGTTTTCAAAAAGAAACGTAGAAAAGGATACAAAAAGAAAAACGGACACCGTCAGTATTTCACTAAGATCCAGATCTCTGGTATCAATTTATAATTATTGTTGAACAAAAAATACCGTTCATTTCGGTAGTTAATAAAATATAAAACAAGATGGCACATAAAAAAGGAGCCGGTAGTTCCAGGAACGGACGTGAATCGCATAGTAAACGCCTTGGTATTAAAATCTTTGGTGGACAGGCTGCAATCTCTGGAAACATCATAGTACGCCAACGCGGTACAAAACATCATCCTGATAAAGGAGTAGGTATTGGAAAAGACCATACTTTATTCGCTTTGGTTGATGGTACTGTGATCTTCAAAAAGAAGCAAGATAACAAATCATACGTTTCTATTCTTCCTTTCCCAGTTGTACTTACTGAAGAAGAAGTAGTAGCACCTGCAAAAGCTGTTAAAGCTGATGCTCCAGCTGCAGAAGAAAAAGCACCTGCTAAAAAAGCGCCTGCTAAAAAAGCAGCTAAAGCTGAAACAGCAGAGTAATTAGAATATTCTTTGTAAAAAGGGCTGATCATCATAGATGTTCAGCCCTTTTTTTGTGCGGTTTATTTTAGTGTAATTTCGATTTATACTTCTTGGCTCTAATATGGTTCAATTCATGCTCCAGCTTTTTCAATGAACTGGTAAAGCTCTTAAACGCGCTTTCCAGATCACTCAAAATTAAACCAATCTTAGCTGGGGCTTCGGTAGCCTGCTCCGCGCTGTCACCATGTAACAACCATTCGTAGCTTTTACTGTAGTACCTTGCTATTTCATGCAAGGTATTGAAAGAGGGGTATTGGTTACCAAGTTCTATCTGTGAATAGTTACTTCTCGACAAGCTTAATATATTGGCTATAAACGCTTGTGAGAGGCCGTTACTCACTCGTAATTGCTTAATACGTTCTCCGATCTCTTTCTTGGATAGAATTTCTTGCATAATTAATTTTTATTTCGTTGATTTGCCATTGTTGAGATGATTAATTGCTTGAAAAACAAGACAATTTTAGCTCCATAAAATTTAATAGGGTATCAATTTACTTAAGGGGATGAACAGGGTTGATGCTAAAAACAGTGCGATTTAGTCTGGCTAGGAAGTACCTATGTCGGCTAAATATGCCTTATAGCAGGTTAAAACAAGTTAGAAATGCCACATAGAAACAATTGCGAAGGTACCTCAGGATCATTTTTTTTGATCAATAAAAAATATGAGCTTTCTTTTTTCAAAATCAATTCATCGAGTGACCTGGGTAGTTTTTTTGAGAAAAATCCCATAGTTGGGGATTCAATTGTGGAAATCATTGCACAGAAGTATAAAAATAATTTTCTCAGTTTACTGGCAAGAAGCTTCGAAGGTCATTGTTTTAGTATAGAGCAACGCTTCTCCGTATTCAAATCTACAGACCTTGTTTTTCATATCGTTTTTACGCCTTTAACCATCGATGGCGTTACGGATGGAGTAGTTTGCAGTATAATGGACGTAAGTAGCGCAAAGGGGCTTATAAGTATGATCAGAGAGTACTCACATATGGCCTCTCATCAGTTACGTGCACCCATTACCAATATCTTAAGTCTTTCGACCATAACGAATTATAGCCAGCTCGAGACCTATGATGTGATCAAGATCACGCAACTCCTGGGTGATATCAATACACAGGCTGTAAAGCTGGATGAGATCATTAAAATGCTAAACGAGGTACTCAATAAGCGCGAGAACGTTGCGCTATTTGATAAGTTTGGGGCAAAGTCAGCGCATCAGCATATTGTACTAGTGGATGACGATGTGATCACCAATAAAATGCACAAGATGTTGATCAGAAAACATCCGAGCGAAAAAAGGATCGTCGTATTCGACAATCCTCAAAAAGCACTTCTATATATTCAAGAGTATACTCCAGATCTTATTCTACTAGATTTGCACATGCCAAATATTGATGGCTGGAGGTTCCTGGAAATGATGGAGGAACTTAATCTCTTTATTGACGTGATTATCGTGTCCTCTTCAATCGATCCGAGTGAACATTCTAAAGCCAAATCATTTCTATGTGTTAAAGATTTTTATACCAAACCTTTAACCACAGAAAAAGTAAATCAATTGCTCGATTATTAGGGACTAGTACTCTCTGTTCATTAACAGGGCAGCTAGTTTAAACAATTCAGTCTTACGCTCTTCGTCAATTTTTAAAGAGGTTAAAGCACTAAAAGCCTTGTCAGAATACTTTCTCATCTCCACATTCGCCAGCTCTCTGATGTTGTAATCATCATAAAGTGCCGTAGTGTTTCTAATTTTATCTGTATGATCTTTGTTAACGCTTTGTTGCTCCAATTCCATCAAATCGCTTTCATTAGCCAGCTCTTTTAATTTCAGCAGGAGTAGGGTCTTTTTATTGGCAATGATATCGCCACCTACCTGTTTCCCGAACTTCTCCGGATCACCGTATACATCTAAAATATCATCCTGTAATTGGAACGCAATTCCAAGGTTTTCTCCAAATTCATACAACTGCTCGGCCTCAGTAGCACTAGCTCCGGCAACTTGTGCACCTAGTTTCATCGCACCACCCAAAAGAACAGCTGTCTTCAGGCGAATCATGTTGATATAGTCGGTAATGCTCACTACCTGGCGTTCTTCAAATTCCATGTCCAATTGCTGACCTTCACATACACCTTGGGCAGTAGTGTTAAAGGTATTCAACGCGTCTTTTAATACGCTGCTGTCCAGCATAGACAGCTGCTTGTTGGCTTCTACCATCATCACATCACCACTCAAAATGGCATTGTTTACACCCCATTTCTCATGTACCGTCTGCTTTCCCCGCCTTAATGGGGCATTGTCCATAATGTCATCATGGATCAAGGTGAAATTATGAAAAGTCTCAATGGCCAATGCAGCTGGCATTGCAGTCGATATATCCCCTTTAAACAAATCTGCAGCCATTAAAGTCAATACAGGCCTTATTCTTTTGCCTCCTAAGCTCATAATGTAACGTATGGGCTCATATAGTCTTTCAGGATGTGCAGGATAATTAATGTTTTGAACAGCGTTTTCTATAACTTCTTGTAATTGATTAGGAGTATACATTTTTTGCAAAGGAATTTACCGGAATCTTATTTTATTGTTGAATTAATGAGAAATCTATCTGACGTTTAGATAAGTCTACTTTTTTTACTTTTACCATCACCTCATCGCCCAACTGATATTTTTTATGTTTACGTTGACCAACGATGCAATAGTTTTTTTCGTCGAGTACATAAAAATCGTCGGTAATGTCACGCAGACGAATCATGCCTTCACATTTGTTGGCGGTAAGCTCTACATACATTCCCCATTCTGTAACACCCGATATGATGCCGGCAAAGATATTGCCCACATTTTCTTCCAGATATTCAGCTTGTTTGTACTTGATAGATGCACGTTCCGCATCAGCAGCACGTTTTTCCATGGCTGATGAATGCGATGCCGCAACTTCATATTCTTCCTCATTAGCCGATTTCTCATTGTTTAAATAAGCAGCGAGCAGTCGGTGTACCATCACATCCGGGTAACGGCGGATAGGAGAGGTGAAGTGGGTGTAATGGTCAAAAGCCAAGCCATAGTGACTGGTTTTCTTAGTCGTATATATCGCTTTTGCCATCGATCGGATAGCCAGTTGTGTCAATACGTTTTGTTCTTTTTTGCCTTCCACATCTTCCATCAGGTAATTTAAAGATTTCGCGATCTCTTTATCCGATTTTGTATTGATCTTATAACCAAAGCGGGCGGCAAATAAAGCAAAGGTGTTTAGGTTTTCGAGGTTTGGCGAATCGTGGGAACGGTATACAAAAGTATATTTCTCTTTCCCTTTACCTTTTTTAGCGATAAACTCTGCAACCTTCTTATTGGCCAATAGCATAAAGTCTTCTATTAACTTATGGGCATCTTTACGCTCTTTTACGTAAACGCCGATGGGTTTACCATTCTCATCCAGATGAAACTTTACTTCAGTACTTTCAAAGCTGATGGCACCGTTTTTAAACTTTTTATCACGTAAGATATAGGCTATTTCATTCAGTTTGAGGATTTCAGCGGCATAATCACCAGCTTTGTGCTCAATTACTTCCTGAGCTTCCTCATAGCTAAAACGTCTGTCCGAATGGATTACTGTACGTCCAAACCATTCTGTGATGATATTGGCTTTATCGTCCAATTCAAATACAGCGGCAAAACAAAGTTTATCTTCATTTGGACGAAGCGAACAAACACCATTACTCAAACGCTCTGGCAACATCGGGATCACACGATCTACCAGGTATACAGAGGTCGCTCTCGAATAGGCCTCTTTGTCCAGATAGCTGTTGGGTTGTACATAATGTGAAACATCAGCAATGTGTACCCCAATTTCATAATTGCCGTTCTCTAACGTTTTAAAAGAGATGGCATCATCGAAATCTTTTGCATCAGCCGGATCTATGGTAAAAGTAACCGTATCTCTAAAGTCCCTGCGACCTTTTATTTCGGCCTCAGTTACCTGCTCAGGAATCTGATTTGCTTCGTTTTCTACTTCAGCAGGGAAACTTAGCGGGAAGCCATACTGAGCCAGAATGGCGTTCATTTCCGTATTGTTCTCGCCCTGTGTGCCTAGTATGTTGATGATGCGGCCAATTGGGTTTTTAGCCCCTTCAGGCCATTCTGTAATGCTTACCTGTACCTTCTGACCATTTTTAGCTCCATTGATATCACTCAAAGGAACAAAAATATCATGCAGCATTTTACGGTCGTCGATATTTACAAAAGCGTAGCGGTCAGAAATTCTGATCACACCGATAAAGTCGGTCTTCGCACGCGTAATGATTTCTACAACCTCACCCTCGTTTTTGCGACCACTCTTTTTGGCATATATATATACTTTTACCTTATCACCATGCAGTGCATTGTGCAGCTTTCTGGCGGATACAAAAATGTCTTTTTCAAACTCATCATCAGGAACCACAAAAGCAGATCCATCTGCAGTCATATCCACTTTTCCGATCAAGAAAGTTTTCAGGTCTTTTAACTTGAATTTTCCTTTCTCAGGTTCTAAAAACACACCTTTTTTTGCTTGTTCTTTTAGTACCTCCAGTATAGTGTCTCGGGATGCGGTATCTGTAATATTTAATTTAGCCGATATCTGCTTATAATTCAGCGCGTCGTTGTTGCTCTTTTCCAGTACATCGCTAATCAATTGGATTAAAACGAGTTCCAGATGAGACGATTTCTTTTTTGCCATAGTCTATGTATGAATCACCCGAAGGTAACAATTTGAACCGAGTATTGTTGGATTTTGTATCTTTGATTACATCGCTGATTGTTGAACTTAACTACTATTTAAAATGATTGAAGACAGAGAAAGAAAAACAGGGGAAGAGCTTTTTATGCTTGGGATCAAAGCAGTTGTTTGTTTATTTCTGGTCTATTTATTTATCAATAAACCCATTTTATTTACCCAATATCCAGGTGTAGAGAAGCTTTCGAGTGCGGTATTGGTCTTCCTGGGCCCCAGTTCGGTAGTTTCTGTTTTACGATTGATCATCATTTATTGGTATATCCGTAAACATCGCTTTAAAAGTAATATCAAGGATAATTTTATTCTGGGTATCAACCGGATTACTTCCATTCTAAATGTGGTGTTTTTCGGACTGGCAGTTTTGTCTTTGTTAGAAGTAGATTTGGCGCAGCTTGTGTTTAGCGTATCCATCGTTGCGGCGGCTATAGCTTTAACTTTTAAAGATTATGTGACCAATATGATCAACGGGCTAATTATTATGTTCTCCGATCGCTTATCGCTAGGAGATCACATCAAAATGGGGGAGCACGAAGGGAAGATTTTAGACATTACCCTGATCAATATGATCCTGCAAAATGAGGATAGTGATATGGTGATTATTCCCAATTCTGTAGTGTTCAGCTCTGTCATTATTAACCAGTCTAAGCAGAACATAAAAAAGCTAAGTATTGAGTTTGATATGTCGATTGCCAATGGTTATACACCAGAGTATATAGAGAACCATCTGAACAAAATTATAGCACCATATTCAGAGAATGTGGTGGAAGGCGGGTTGACCGTTAAAACGATCTCTATCAATAAGGATGTCGTGATATTTAAAGCGATGATTTTATTGAAAAGATACGATAAAGTCAAAGAAAGAGAAATCAGAAGGGCAGTTAATACTGGTTTAATCCGACTGTCAGCTACGCTCAAAACAGACTAACCAGGTATTGCAGCAATCAGCTTTTTGGTATACTCCGCTTGCGGGTTGTTGTAAATATCTTCCGGAAAACCCTGCTCTTCAATTTTACCTTTATTCATCACAATCATGCGGTCCGACAAGTGTTTTACTACAGCCAGATCGTGAGAAATAAATATGTAGGTTAGTCCAAATTCCAGTTGCAATTCCCGCAGTAAATTCAACACCTGAGCCTGGACAGACACGTCCAAGGCGGATACAGATTCATCACAAATGATAAAGCGTGGCTGCAAAGCTAAAGCTCTGGCAATCACAATACGTTGTCGTTGACCACCAGAAAACTCATGTGGATAACGGTTAAAGTGCTCGGGCTTTAAGTCTACCCGGTTTAATAAATTCATCACATGGGCCTTACGTTGTTCATCATTATCAAACATTTGATGTACTTGCAAAGGCTCCATTAATGCATTCCCCACCGTTAAGCGTGGGTTTAGCGAAGAGTAGGGATCCTGAAAGATAATCTGTACATCCCGTCTCATTTTTCTCAGCTCCGCTGTTTTTAAGGAGGTCATATCGATGCCATCAAATAGGATGCTGCCAGATGTTGGTTCTACTAAACGAATGATGCTTCGTCCCAAGGTTGTTTTTCCGCATCCCGATTCACCTACCAAGCCCAATGTTTCACCTGGGAACACATCAAAAGTAATGTCATCTACGGCTTTAACGTAGTCATTTACTTTGCCAAATAAGCCCTTACTGATGGGATACCAGGTACAAAGCTGCTTTACCTGCAATAAAGGTGCTGTACTATAAAGCTTTTGCCTGCGCGTGGCAATTTCTTCTGGAGTATAACTGTTTACTTCCAGTAAGTGGGCGACAGCCATATCCTTGTTCTCATTTAAGAAATCAGCCACTACAGGCAGTTTTTTCAATAGGCGCTGTGGACTAGGTCTGCAAGCCAATAAGCCTTTAGTATAGGGGTGCTGCGGCGTTTCAAATAAGACTTTGGCCGGGCCTTGTTCTACAATTTCTCCTTTGTACATCACGGCTACTTCGTCGGCAATCTCCCGCACTACCGCTAAGTCGTGCGATATAAAGATCATGGCCATGCCACGTTCGGTTTTTAGCTTCAGCAGAAGCTCCAAAATTGTTTTTTGTACAGTTACGTCCAAAGCGGTTGTAGGCTCGTCAGCAATCAGTAACTCCGGGTTGCAGCTCAAAGCCATCGCGATCATTACCCGCTGCTTCTGTCCGCCCGACAATTGGTGTGGGTAGCTGTCGAAAATATTCTCTGGACGAGGGAGTTGCACTTCTTTAAATAAAGCGATTGTTTGTGCCTTTGCTGCATGTTTATCTACTTTCTGGTGTAGCATAATGGCCTCTTTGACCTGGTAACCGCAAGTGAAAACGGGGTTAAGTGAGGTCATAGGTTCCTGAAATATCATGGCGATTTTGTGCCCGCGATACTTCCTGATGGCCTCGGCAGATAAGTCGAGAAGGTTGATTTGTTGGAAGTCTATTTCACCACCAATTTTGGTGCTTTGCGGGTCGTGCAAACGCATAATAGAAAAGGAGGTTACAGATTTTCCGGAGCCTGACTCGCCAACAATGCCCAATACTTTTCCCTTTTCAATACTGAAACTGACATTGTTAACTGCTTTAAGCCAGGTGTTGTCTTCCTTATTGAGGAATTGTATGTCGAGATTTTTGACGTTTAGCATCTGTGTGGTTTTAGCTCCTCTGTCCATTGTTGATATCCAATATACGAATGTAGTGATAATCTTTCTCTTGGACTATTTCATATTAAACCTGCTTTTTTGCCATATATTCGGCTTGTTTGCTTAATTTTGCGGCATGGAAAGAGAAATTCTTGATACCAAGCGTAAAGCTTTAAAGATTAACTTAAACCCTAAAATTTACGGGACTTTTGCCGAAATAGGTGCAGGACAAGAAGTTGCCCGTAACTTTTTTACAGCCGGAGCTGCATCTGGTACTGTAGCAAAAACCATGTCGGCTTACGACATGACTTTTAGTGATGTGATTTATGGTGCGGAAGCTTCGGGTAGGTATGTGAGTGAGTCCCGATTGTTAAAAATGCTGGGAGTTGAGTTCAGTTTGTTAACTGAACGTTTAAATGGAGAGAAATACGAAGACCGTACTTTTTTCGCCTTTGCAGATACGGTTACCACCTTAAACTATAACAAATCCAACGATCCACATGGCTGGATCGGTATCCGTTTCCAGGCTGAGCCGGGAGGGGAGCCTAACGAAATATTTTTCCATGTACGCCTACTGGATACTGATGCTGCATTGCAACAAAATGTCTTGGGAATCATAGGTGTGAACCTGGTTTATGCTGCATTTTACTTTAATCAGGATCCAAGGACAATGATCGAGTCATTGGCGGATAACCTGACTATTGGTTCTGTGGAGATTGACCTGATCTCGGTAAATGGGCCGGTATTTAAAGATGTAAACAACATCCTGCTAAACCTGTACCTGATTGTTAAAGATTTCTCTGATGCGGCTATATTTGATGCTAAGGGTAAGCCATGTTTACCAAAAGATCTGCTGTACAAGAAAGACATTATGATTTTGCGGACCAAGTACGAGCAGAAATCAAATCCCAACTTTAGCATGTTAAATAAAGCGGTAGAACAGTTCGTGATTACCGAAAATGTGAAGGAAGATAATCTTAGTGTATTGATTGAGGTATTGATGTCAAATGTACTGAGTTCTAGTCATGAAAATCCCGATAGTATCGATTTAAGAGCAGTGGCTAAGCGGGCGGAGGAAATGTGTAATACAGACAATCTGGTTATTGTTTCCAATTTCTCCAGACACAATAAACTGGCTAAATACCTGGATCGTTGTCGCCCAAAAAGTGTAGGCATATCCACCAACATCAACAACTTAAAATTTGTATTCAACTCCACTAATTTCGGCGAAAATTACACCAGTCAGCTGCTGAGTTATGTGAGTGATATGTTTAGTAAAAACGTAAAGCTTTTTGCTTATCCGTACCTCGATAAAAAGACCAATCAAGTCATCACGAGTACCAATATGCCGGTAACGCCTGATGCGAAGCCATTGTTTGATTTCTTAAAAATCAACGGTTACATTACGGATATTAATGATTACAGTGAGAGCGATGTAAAAACCGTTTAATCCGGTTTTTGATAGATATCTGGGATAACCACTGCCATTAGTCTTTCAGGATGTTCAATGGCTTTAAAACCAAATTGAGCATATAGGCCATGTGCGTCCTGAGTAGCCAACATGTACCTTCTTAGTCCCTGTAAGTCTTTGTGAAATAACATTATGGACATCAGTTTTTTAGATAGGCCCTGGCCACGGTATTCCTCTTTTACATATACATCGGCCAGATACGCAAAGGTAGCCTTGTCTGTTATCCAGCGGGCAAAACCTATTTGTTTGGATTCCTTATAGATGCCAAAGCAAAGGGAGTTCTCAATAGAAGTCTTAACGACTTCCATTGGAATGTCCTTTGCCCAGTACGATTGTGTACTTAAATAGTGATGAATGGCTATTGGATCAAGTTTCAGTTTATCATCAGAAAAGATAAATCCCTGTTCTTGAATTTCCATTAGTTTCGCATGTTGATGAACTGTAATGGTTGTCCAAAATCTTCGCCTCTGCAAAGTGAAATTACGGCCTGTAGGTCGTCAATACTTTTGCTTTGAACTCTAACCTGATCGTCCATCATCGAAGGCTGTACTTTTAAGCCGCTCGCTTTAATTTTAGCAACGATTTTTTTAGCTGTTTCCTTGTCAATACCCTCTTTAATGGATATTTCTTTCCTGATCATGTTGCCAGAAGCATATACTTCCTTACCGAAATCAAGGCATTTAGAATCCAGATTTTGCTTCACCATACGTGAAATGATGGCATCCTGGATGGCTTTTAAACGCATATCATCCTCTGTAACAATAGTAATTACATTGGTTTTTTTATCGTGATCAATTGTGCTTTTAGAAGTACTGAAATCATAACGGTTCAGGATTTCTTTTTTAGCATTGTTCATCGCGTTATCTAGTGTTTGCGCGTCTACTTTGCTTACTATATCGAAAGTGGGCATGATTATTATGGCTTTAGTATAAAAAATAGATTAGATTTAATTAATTATTTGGTCGGAAATCCAACTCAACAAATATAAAACAATTAAAGTAAATGCATATGAAAACCAGTAAGTCAAAAGTGCAAAAAAAAGTGGCAAAAAAGGATGTTAAAAAACAATTCGAAAAAAGCCTGGCAGAGAAAATTCTTGAATCTGTTAAGCAGCTAGGGCAAGATGCAGAGAAGATTGGGGATGATATAGCTTTGGTGAGTAAGTTTGTGGCCAAAAAATTATCGAAAAGATTTCAACATGTTAAACTAGCCGTAGAGCGTAACATTGATGAGGCGAGAAAGGCGAACAAAAAAACGATTAAAAAAGCGAAAAAGAAAGCCGAAGCCATTCAGAAGGAAGTGAAGAAAGAGGTTTCTAAAGACGTTAAAAAAGCCAAAAAGGTAGTTAAGGGTGCTGCAGCAGCAGTTAAGCCAGTGGGACAAAGTGTTAAAGTGGCGGCCATTGCTACTGAAGAAAAAGCAGCGAATGCCATTAAACCTGTAGCAAAAGCGGTTGCCTCAGCAGTTAAGACTGCCACAAAACCAGCACCAGCAAAAGCTCCGGTAAAAAAAGCAAGTCCAGCAGCGGCAAAACCAGCAGCTAAGGCAGCTCCGAAACCTGCAGCAAGTAAAGCTCCTGTAGCTAAAGCGGCAGCAAAACCAGCAGCAGCAACTCCAGAAGTAAAAAAAGCAGCTGAGCCAGTAGCAACGACTGCGCCTAATGGTACTGCAGTAACGCCTGTAAAGACTGATTCGGAAAGCAAATAAGGATGTGTTAGGAGAAAATTGGATAATTGCTTGATAATTAACAATTCCTTAACAATAGAATTCGCAGTTTTGAGCATCCCTGTTTTGAACAGGGATTTTTTTGATTTAATACATGACGAAGAAAAAGGCTCCATTTCTAAACAGAGAGATCAGTTGGTTGTACTTTAATGAACGGGTTTTGCAGGAAGCCGCCGATGATACTGTTCCTTTAATAGAACGGATAAAGTTCCTATCCATTTTCTCCTCTAACCTGGAGGAGTTTTATAGGGTTAGGGTAGCCACTTTAAGTCGACTGACCAATCTAAATGATAAAGCCAAGGCCTTACTAGGTTTTAACCCTAAAAAGATCTTAAACGAAATCAAAAACATCGTTGTAAAGCAGGAACGTAAGTTCGAGCAGTTATTTAGAGCTACGCTGATCAATGAACTGGCTCAAAACCGGATTTTTATATTAAATGATACCCAGCTAAATGTTGCCAGGGGCGAGTTTGTAAGGAACCATTTCAGAGACAAAATTCTGTCAAACCTGGTGCCCATCATGATCGATCTGGACAAGCCTTTTCCGGAATTAAAAAACCGGTACTTGTACTTTTTTGTCCGCCTCTCTAAAAACACAGCAGGTAAGAATGAAAAATATGCGCTGATCGAGCTACCTCCCGATCTGCCAAGGTTCCTGGTGCTGCCCGAAACCAATGGCTTAAAATTCATTATCCTTGCCGAAGACATCATTAAGTATTGCATGGATGATATCTTTTATGTTTTCAATTATGATAACATGGAAGCCTATTCTATCCAGCTTACCCGTGATGCAGAATTGGATATTGATAAAAATGTAAGTGATAAATTTATTGAAGAATTAAAAGCCAGCCTCGATAAGCGTAAAAAGGGCAAGCCTATGCGTTTATTGTACGATACGGAAATGCCTTTCGAAATGCTGACGGTACTGATCAATAAATTGAAAATTGAGGCCGAAGGGCTTATTCCAGGTAACCAATATCATCGATTTGGCGATTTTATCGCCTTCCCAAATGTGGGTAGTCCTGATTTGGAGTACAAACCAAATGTGCCCTTAAAGGTTCATGGCTTACACCGCACCGAAAGTATTTTCAATAAACTTCAGGAGAAGGATTACTTAATTAACCTGCCTTATCAATCCTACGATTATATCATTCTTTTCCTTCGCGAAGCGGCTATTGATCCAAAGGTGACTGAAATCAACATCACTTTGTACCGATTGGCAGAGAACTCGAGGGTTATCAATGCCTTGATCAATGCGGCTAAAAACGGGAAAAAGGTGAATTGTCTGGTTGAGTTAAAGGCCAGGTTTGATGAAAGGGCCAATATTGCCTGGACCAGCCGACTAGAAGAAGAAGGGGTAAACGTAAATTATGGCTTAACCGATTATAAAGTGCATTCTAAGATCTGTCTGGTCAAAAGAATGGAAAAGGGCAGAGCAGTTTACTATGCTAACCTGGCAACGGGTAATTTCAACGAGAAAACCGCCAGGATTTATTGTGATCATAGTATTTTTACGGCTAAAAAGGAAATTACGACGGACCTTATTAAGCTCTTTAAAGCCTTAAACAACAAGACGGTGATGAGAGGATTTAAACACCTGATTGTGTCGCCACTCGAGTCCAGAGAGAAGTTTTATCAACTGATAGATCGCGAAATTAAGTTTGCCAGTTCGGGTAAGCCCGCCTACCTGATCTTAAAAGTGAATAGTCTGGCAGATGAAGGCATCGTAGAAAAGCTATACGAGGCCAGCAACGCCGGTGTGCTGATTAAACTCATTGTCCGTGGGATTTGCACCCTGGTTCCCGGTATTAAAGGCTATAGTGAAAACATTACGGTCATCAGTATTATCGATAAATTTCTGGAGCATGCCCGGGTATTTATCTATGGCAACAATGGCAAGGAAGAAATGTACCTTTCTTCGGCTGATTTAATGAGCCGCAACTTTGAACATCGGGTAGAAGTAGGCTTTCCAGTACTGGATAAAGATGCCAAACAGGAGATCAGAGACATCATCGAGTTTCAATTGCAAGACAATGTTAAGGCCAGGGACATTACCCGCTTAAACAACAACAAGTACCACAAAAACAACCTGAAAACAAAAATCAGGGCGCAGGTACAAACCTATAATTACTTAAAAAATAAACACCAGTAAATACATGTTAAGATACGCTGCCATAGATATCGGTTCAAATGCGGTTAGATTATTAATTGCTGACATCTCTAAGAGTGATAACGGTTTTAGTTTTAAAAAAAACACCCTTGTTCGGGTTCCGTTACGTTTAGGAGATGATGCTTTTTTAGATCGTCGCATTTCCGATCGTAAAGTAGAAGAGCTGTTGAAGACTATGTCGGCATTTAAAAACCTGATGGACGTATACCATGTGTCTGCTTATTTAGCTTGCGCCACTTCGGCCATGCGTGAAGCAGAGAATGGCGCAGCCATCATCAAAAAGGTAAAGCAAATCACTGATGTGGATCTCGAGATTATCGAGGGGCAAAGAGAAGCCAATATCATTTATGCCAATCATATCGAAGAAAATCTGGATATCAAAAAGAGTTATTTGTACATTGATGTGGGCGGTGGTAGTACCGAACTTTCTGTATTTGTAAATAGAGTGCCCATAGCTTCCAAATCTTTTGATATTGGAACGATTCGCATCCTGGATAACCAGGATAAAGATGAAACCTGGGAAGAGATGAGAAACTGGGTAAAAGAAAATACTAAATCTTTAAAAAACCTTGCTGGTATTGGTACCGGTGGGAATATCAATAAGCTTTTCCGCATGTCGGATGAGAAAGATGGGAATCCTTTAACCTTCTTAAAGCTAAAATCACTTTATAACCAGCTCAATTCACATTCTCTGAAAGAGCGGATCAATGTTTTTGGCTTGAATCCAGATCGGGCGGATGTAATTATACCGGCTTGCGAAATTTACATTACGCTATTAAAGTGGACGGGTATCAAGCAAATCTATGTGCCTAAGGTTGGCCTTGTTGATGGAATCATCAGTTTGCTGATTGAAGAAAATCTTATAAATAAATAAGCGCGAGGTAATTGCCGTGGTGACTTACAGAAGCCGGATTGGTGCTTCTGTAGGAGCTGTCGGACTCATCATAATCGCTTATTTTAAGCTTCGAGTGTTTCAATACCCCTGTTTTTTCGCCTGCAATGGTATGGATGTAGGCCTCAGATAGTGTGCTTTGGGTATAATATAAATGCCCCTGATATATCACATTTCCAGTCGCTAATGTTGGGTGTAGAATAACGTTGTTGCAGCAAATCAGGCTTGGGGCAAAGGTTCTTATTTTAGTGTCCTTTGTATGTGCTTTATAAGCAGATTCTTTCATCGTCCATAGTAACCATACCATAGCTTCCGGGTCTTTTGCAACGTGAATCAGAAACCTTTCGGCCATGGTAAATAGCTTCTCCAGGTATCCTGTCCTTTTCCAGTTGCTTTCTTTTGCGGCCTGGCTTAAATCAACAATGTCATTTCCTATCAAGCGCTTTTAGTTTATCTTCAATTATTGATATGGTTTCACCCACATTGAGCATTCGAGCCATTTCCATGTTGTCAATTTCAATATCAAATTCTTCTTCTACATCTAAAATTACATCCACCAGGTTGGCCGAATTAATCTTAAGGTCTTTAATGAAATCTGTGGATGGGCTAATGGTTGCTAAAGAGTCTTTGTCATGGGTGTAAGGCGCAACAATTTCTTTCAATTTTGCTACAAGGTCTTCTCTATCCATTTTAATATTTTTTAAAGATAATGCAGGCGTTGACATCACCAAACCCAAAGCTTGCTTTAGCTAATATATCAATGTTTTGATTAATTATTTGATTTGTAAGTTTATTTTTATTTACTAATTGTGCTATTTCTGGATTTAGATCTTCACAGTTTATGGAAGGAAAGATAAAACCCTGTTGCAGCTGCAATACTGAGGCGATACATTCTATGCTTCCTGCAGCACTTAAACAGTGGCCAATCATTGCTTTTAGGCTGTTGATATAAGGAAAATCTTTAGCTGTGCGATTTAAAGCAATAGCCCAATTTTGTACTTCAAGGGCATCTTTACTGGTGGCCGTAAGGTGGCCATTTATGGCGTCAACAGCATCAGCCCTAATGCCTGAGTTTTGTAAGGCAGCTTGAATACAGCGTTGCACCGCAATTGCATTTGGGGCAGTCATACTGCCAGTGCCTCTTTGTCCGCCCGAATTGATGTTACCGCCTAGTATTTCGGCATAGATCTTTGCGCCACGGGCGAGGGCAGTATCCAGGGATTCTAAAACCAGCGCGCCTGCACCGGCACCTGGTACAAAACCACTGGCGCTTTCGCTCATTGGTCTCGATCCTTTTTCTGGTTCCTGGTTATGTCTAAAGGTGCAAACTTTCATGGCGTCGAAACCGCCCCATATATAAGGCCCACTGTCGCTTGTGCTGCCAGCGAGCATTCTACTTGCCTGACCACTTTTGATACGCTCATAAGCCATTAAAATGCTTTCTGCGCCCGTTGTACAGGCGGATGAGTTGCTGCTCACCTGATTGCCCAGGCCAAGCTTGCCCCCAAGGTACGCGCTAATGCCGCTTGCCATGGTTTGTACCACGACTGTACTACCTAGTTTACGTACCTGTAGGTCGTCGACCTTGTAAATCGCTTCTCTAAATTTTTCAATGCCCGATGTGCCGGTACCAAATATAGTTCCGCTTTCCCAGTCGGGCTCGTCGGCATTGGAGATTGGCAGGTTGGCATCCTGCCAGGCGTCCATGCCGGCGATAATCCCGTACAATATCCCGCTGCTGTTAAAATTCCGGCGTTCTAGATCGGTCAGATATTTGGCAATCAGCTCATCGGACAGTTCAGGCTTTCCTGCAATCTGGCAGGAAAACTGGAGTCTTTCTAGCTCTGGATCGTGTTTAATACCCGAGACGCCTTGTTTAATAGCTTCCGTAAATGCAGTTAAACCAACTCCATTTGGTGCTACAACACCCATCCCGGTTATGACAACACGTTTAGCCATTCATCTTATTGGTTACCATTCCGGAAATTGTTCCTTTGCAAACCACTTCTCCGACTGAATTGGTCATTTGTACCGTACAGCTCAGTTTTTTGAAACGGAAATATACTTTTTGAGCAGTTACCGTTACTTTCTCACCTGGAAAAACAGGTTTCATAAAATCGATCGCAGTTGATGTCAACATCACGTGACCTGGCATGCCGCCTTGGGCGCTGCCCGATAAGTATATACCCAGACAAACCAATCCGATTTGTGCCATGGTTTCGGTTAAGATTACCCCTGGTGTTACCGGACTGTCTCTAAAATGGCCTTTGTAAAAATCAAGACCAGCATCGAAGGTATAAGAACCTTTAGCACCATTTTCGTCAATCTCTTCTAGTTCGTCTACAAATAAAAATGGTTTCTCGTAGGGTAAATGTGCTAAGATCTCTGCTTTGTTCATGTTTATATTGTTGTTTAATGTTTACCATTTCAATAGAATCCTTTGTGCCGAAAAGCCTGGTCCAAAGCTGAGCATTAAGCCCAGCTCTCCGCTTGCCAGGGGCCTTTCCATATAGCGGTCAAGTACATACAATACTGTGGCACTCGACATATTCCCGTATTCTTTTAAAATGCTTTTAGTCTCGTTTATATTTTTGCCTAATTTACCAAATAACGCTTCAACTGTATCAATAATTTTTTTTCCGCCGGGATGAAATATCAAATGATCAATCTTTTCAATTGTCAATCCATTCTTTTCCAGAAAAGGGTGGATGATGTCCGGAAAATGCTGTTCAATATTTTCGGGCACCGCCACATCTAATACCATTTGTAAACCCCCGTTGGTCAGGTTAAAACCCATCATCGGTATTGCATCATAAAAATGGTACATTTCTTCGGCAATAATTTCTGGCCCTTCATCTTCTTCCTTCGAGGAGAGTAACACACAAGCCGCGCCATCTCCAAAAATTGCTGCACTTACAATATTGACCATCGAAAAATCATCCAGCTGAAAAGTCGCCGTAGGCGATTCAATGGCAATGACCGCTGCACGCTTACCCGGATTTGCTTTTAAAAAGTTCTTCGCATAAATCATCCCCGAAATTCCTGCTGCACAACCCATCTCCGTTACTGGCAGGCGTACAATATCTTGCCGCAGGTTTAGCGCGTTGATCAGGTAAGCATCCATAGAAGGGATCATGATTCCCGTGCAACTTACTGTAATGATAAAATCTAGTTCTTGTGGCTGCCAGTCGGCTTTTTCTAAAGCTTGTTGCAAACAGGCAGTCGCTAGTTTAATACCTTCTTCAATGTAAATGTTGTTCTTTTCCTCAAATGAAGATGGTCTAAACACTTCTTCTGGTGGCATAATCGAATACCTTTTGTCGACTGCCGCCTGTTCAAATATCTTTTTTACCTTTTTAATAAAACGAGGCTCCTGGTCTTTCAACCAAATATCCAGATAGGGGAGTATCTCTGCAGTGCTTCTCGAATATTGTGGGGCAAGCTTGGAAACGGTCTTAATTTTTACACTCATATTGTTCGGATTATCCATTGGTAGCGGAACGCCCATTTCCATTTAAGGATGTAATTTTTAAAGTTCAACTGTTTGGAAAAATCATGAAGCTCTTGTTTTTTAAAACCCCTTAAAATAGACACCAATCCATCATTCCGCGACATGTGATTGAGTCTGAAAATAAAGCAAATGCATACAAACAGGTAATATGCCAGCGAATTTCTGTGTAGGTCGTTTACCACAATTCCCAATGCCGACTGTTCCTCTAAGCCATTCATGAGTGTTATGATTTCGTCGTCTTTAAAATGATGCAATGTCAATGTACAGAGGATAACATCGTAAAGTCTTTCTTGTTTAATTTCTTCAAAAATATCTGCACATACATAGCTGATATTTGGGTATTTGGTGGATAATTGTTCGGCGTGTTTAATACTGAAGTAATTGGCGTCTATGCCCACTAGCTTGATTTTCAGTCGTTTTCTCTTGGCATACTTTGCAACTGTCCTTAGCATATCACCATTTCCGCAACCCACATCCAAAATGCTGATTTCAGATCTGTACACCGGTTTAGATTTCAGCAGCCATTTAACCCCCTGGAGGGTAACCTTGTTACCGCCCAATAACCTGTTTATGCTGGCGATTTTGTCTAAAGCATCGGTTAATATATCCCCTTCCATTAAAAAATCATCCATTAATTCGGGGGCATCGCTTCTGCGGCTGGTGTCAACTAACATAAGATGGGTTTTCCGTGAGTCATTTTAACGATTAAGGGCAAGGCTGATGGGAAATTAACCAATAGCCTTTGCATTGGCCCAAATAATTTTTCTTTTCTGATTATTTCTGATAAAAACCTGCCCATTAGCAGTCTTGTTTTAAAATTTTGATTCCAAGCTTTTACATATTTCTGTTCTAGTAATACCCGGCTTTGCATTTTATCATTTAAGTAGTCGATAGTGAGTTCTGCACAGATTTTTGCACTATGAATGGCCATTGCCATCCCATTGCCGCAAAGCGGATGGATTAAGCCAGCCGTATCGCCAATCATTAAAATGTGATGGTGTAGGGCCTGCTTTTTCTCAAATGAAATCTGGCTTATGGTTAGTGGGTGTTCAAATAAGCAGGTGCTATTGTCTAATATTTTGCGGAGATGCGGGTTTTTGCAAAGTACATTTTTCTGAAAATCATTGATGTTTTTATGGGCTTTAAAGCTATTGTAGTCTGCCAGATAGCAAATGTTGATGCGGTCATGTTCTACCTTTGATACGCCACAATAGCCACCTTTAAAATTATGAAGGGCTACCAGATCATCTGGGAAATCACCCGAGTAATGCGCCTTTACGGCCAACCATGGAGATTTTTTCATAATGAAAGGACGGGAAAGTTTTTGGTCTATCGCCGATCTTTTGCCATAAGCACCAATTACAATATCACTTTTTAAGATGCCATGGGTATCGGTACTTACTTCAAATTCGTCTTCTTTAAAAGTGATGTCGGTAACCCGATCTGTAATTAGGATACATCCATTTTGAAGCGCCTTTTGGTATAGCAAATTGTCTAGTTCAAATCTGCTTAAGCCGAAACCGCCAAGAGGCAAGTCGCAGCCAATAGTTTTACCTGTATTTGAAGAAACAACTAGTTTTTTTATGAGGGCTGGTTTTAGTGGTGATGGGTCAACATCCAGCCATTGCAAATAGGGCAGAACTTCATTTGAAATGTATTCGCCGCATACTTTATGGTGAGGATATTTAGTTTTTTCGATTAAAGTAACCTCAGCACCCGCTTTTCGTAAATGGAGGGCACATGCCAGTCCAGCCAGGCCGCCACCTACAATTATGATCATATTCCTATGCTTAGTCTATTTATGAGTTAAACTTTTTGTCGATTTTTTATTTTCAATTATAGACCGAACTTTATTCATTAAGTATTGATCTTTAGCACGCTTATCATTTGCGGCATTTCTAATTTTTACCAGAACCTGTTGCCATAATTCATTTTTGTAGGTGTCGTTTTTTAGCTGTTCCATTTGCAAGTGCTTTAAATTATTAAATAATATTAGAAGGTATTAAATTATTTCCAGATATCCATTCGAACCCTCTTTCCTCGTGAATAACTGCTAGTCGTATTAATCCACCAACTGTGGGAATCTTTTCTGTATAAATTTGAATGTCTACGACAATCTTTATTAATAATGCTGCCAAGTCTAGCGCCTCCTGCAAGCTAAGTTGTCTAAAATTAATTGAGAGCATATCATCTAAGACAGTCTGCTTTAAGCACTCGAAGCTGTTTATATGATTACTTAGCTTTTCTATTTGTTCATCTTTCAGACGCAATATTTCTACTACATCTTTAATTAATACTGACTTGACAGTATCAACCGTAGAAACTAAAGACCCAAATATCAACCGTTCAACGAAGTTGTTTTGGCCGTCAGTTACAATCCCTAAATGTGATTGATCATTAACTTCAATTAAATTTGGGTCGTCTGGATCGAAATAATTCATTTCAATTCCTTTAATTTTAATAAGAAAAATCTGAGACTTATTCTTACCAGTATTAAAATGAGAAAAGATAAAATCGGTTTGGGGAAAATTATTAGTTTGGCAATGTTGGATGATTTCTAATTTTAATTTCTCACAGAATTCTTTTAAAATATCAGAAATGTCTTTCGCATTGTAAGCTGCTGTGTCCACTTGAAGTTCAGTAGCAATTATTTTAATAATTTCTTTTATTTCTTTTCCGTTAATGTAAACCGCTCCCGTAAATGTTACTGCTGAATATTTATCAAATTTAAAAAGCTTGTCTATATAATTTCTAGTATGTGATGGCCGTTCTTCAAAAAGACCAACAACATCGGCAACTGCAATATTTTCTTTGTTCTCAGCTTCTTTCATATGATCTAAAAACTTGTTCTCTTTTATGGAATGTTCCATTGTAGTTCCAAATGAATCAGCTACAATGGCTATTCCCTCTTTGGCTATTATGCTGGCAATAAAAGTCATATCTGTAAATGTATTAATCTGTAAGCTAATATAGTGATAATTACAACAATTTGATTTTTTTGTATTAAAAATTATTACAAATAATTATCTAAAAAAATTAATTAAGTATATTTGTTTACATATAAGAAAAAAAAATATGAAAGAAACACTAGAGGTGCTCCACCGGATTGAAGGAAGGCTTACAAGGATAGACGAAAGGTTGGATTTGATCGAGGAAAGGTTGGATCATCTGGATGCAAGAGGAGATGACTTCTTATTTAAGCTCACAGAAATATCTTGCAATATCATAGCCATGTTTTTAAAAATCAAAAAAATAAGCCTTAATACGGCTTGTTATTTATAACCATGTCATGTATTTTGGCAATAGTTTTATTCTTGCGTTTAAAAATCATAGCACCTTAACTGCCTGTTTCTTCTGGAGTCTTTACGGTTGATGTAAAATCCAGCGGATATTTCATGACTGCCGTAATTGTAATCACGCAATTTGTTAAGCGAGTAATCGTAGGAGTAACCGATTCGCATATTTTGTGAGGTATAAACCTCTAGAATTGCACCAATAGCATTTTGTTTAGTTAAGCCGTTTGGCAAGTAATCTTTTTTGTAAAAGTCGAAGGAAGTCCGGTAAAAGCCACCAATCCAAACTCTTTCTTTTAACAATACAAAAACATTTAAATCTAAGGACGAAGGCCCTTTGGTATCATCTTTAATTAAGAGCATTGGTTTTAGTTGTACATCTTCATTTAAAGGAAACATGGTCCCTGCAGTAAAGTAAAAGTGCGGCTGCGGAACCGGTACCATCATATTCTCCGTATTCTTTTTTGCCATGTATTTTGCCAGGACATTCGTCGCAGATAAACCAGCAAAATAGGTTTTATTGGCATAGTAAATCCCAAAGCGTGCATCAGGTACGGTATTGGTTTGCGAACCTATAGGGATCAATTCATCACCAGGTTTATAACCTTCCAGTTTATTGCCATCCAGTCCAAGCTGCAGGAGTCCAGCTGCTATTCCGAAAGCGAGTTGAGAAGCTTCATTGTCGCCCAGCCTGATGCGGTAAGCATAGTTTGCATAAGCGCTGAGGTAACTTTGAGCACCCAGTTGATCATTAGAAAGGATCAGTCCTAAACCTACATTCCCATCATTAAAGGCTCCATCGGCGGCTACCGAAAAACTTTTGGGTGCACCCTTAACACCATCCCATTGAGATCGGTAAAAAGATTGGATATAAATGTCATCCTTATAGCCAGCGTAAGCAGGGTTAATGTGTATACCATTAAACAGGTATTGCGTAAACTGACTATCCTGTTGTGCTCTTGCACTGAACAGAAAGCTGGAAATAAAAATAAGGAGTGTAATTTTCTTCATGTTATTTGCTTCGGAGAATCGTGACAAATCCTTTATAAACTTCCCATTTGTTAGTTGCAGATTTTACTTTTAGCAAGTAGAAATAGGTACCCTCGCTAAGTCCTGTAGCTGCCCAATCATTTTGATAACCTTTCTTTTCGTAAACAGTACCACCCCAGCGATTCACTACGGTCAACTCGTTGGCCTCATAAAACTCTAGCCCTGGTATTTGGAAAGTGTCATTTAAGCCATCGCCATTAGGTGTAAAAACATTTGGGATGATTATACCTACTATTGATTTGCTGTCGGTAGAAGTATTGTTATTTAGATTAGGGTCGGTTTCCAGAGCTGTTACCGTAGCTGTATTTCTGATGATTCCAGATTTTATGGCTTTAACTTTTATCTTCAAGTCGGCCATTTGTCCATTCTTTAACTGATCAATTTCCCATAAAATGGTACTGGTGCCCTGGTTGTATCGGGCCATTCCCAATACTGGGTTGATCAGTTGTTCGAAAGTTAATTCTGGCGGCAGAACATCTTGGACTTTTACAAATGTAGCATCAGCAATTCCGTTGTTTTTTACCTGTATCAGGTATTCAAAAGTTTCGTTAATGGTCAAAGATCTGGATTCCGAGTTTTTATTGATCATCAAGTCGGCAGTGAGTAACGAGGAAGGAGCGATATTTACGATAATAGGGTCGGAAATATCCGAAGCACAGCCGGCTGCATTGAACGATACCACTTTGTAAGTTCCTGCAAGTATAATCGTGTAATCGGCCGATGTTGCGCCGGTAATGACTACATCATCTTTTATCCATTGGTAGGACGCAGCATTAACAGCGTTGGCTTTTGCCTTAAGTGCAGCTCCATACGGGAGGTTTACTGTTTGGCCGGAAACATTGGCTTGCGCAAAGCCTGCCGTTGCGCTAAGCAACAGCAGGCTAGTTACGAAACCTTGTTTTCTGTTAAACATGAACTACAATAGATGAATAGTAATACCTGACTTACCAGGTTCCTGGCGCGGCTGGTGTAACGGTTACTGTAGGTTTAACTGCTTTTGCAAGTACTTTAACGTCATGGTCTATAAAAGTTCCGCAATATTTGTTGCCATTAAGCAGGTAACCAACTTGTAATCTATAGGTTGTTGTGATGTCTGAAGTGGTTTCATTTAGTAATGTTGGTGTATAAGAGGCTGATGTAGCACCTGGAATTGGAGTTGCTACAGTCGCTGCTACTGTGTACCATTGATAAGCAAAAGTGTTCACTGCATCAGTAGACACAGCAGATCCGGCAAAGGCACTGGCTGCTGCATTTTCAGAACAGTAATCTAAAAATGTAAATGCTGCGGCTATAGGTGCAAATTTATATACAGGAATTTCCTGAGGCAGCGACTCGCAGGATCCAACTGCCGTACCTTTGCTGATTAAGTAGTAATATCCTGTCTGCAAGTCAGCTGCTGCAACAGTATTCCCTGTTAGGGTAACTCCAGTATTGGGAGTCGTGGTAGAGGTTGGACTATAACGTACAATCCATGTGGTGTTAGGGTCGGGCGCTCCAAAATCAAGAGGACTATCAGAGCACATCAGCGTTACACCAGCGGTTGCTGGAGTTACCAATTGAGCAGATGTTTTTAAAACGTTTCCTAAAAGTACCACTACAGCTACTATTAAAAATTTTGTAATTCTTGTTTTCATGTTTTTTGTTTTAAGAGTTAATATTGAGAATTTGTTATGATGACTATATGAGGGGAGGGCGGTTTAGGGTTTATGGTAATTGTAAGTACATTGGTATTGGCAGAACAGACTACTGTATTTAAGGTAGATGTGTCGATTCTGCGGTAATAGGTAGTTTGATTTAATGCTGTTGTTTCAGCGTAAGTAGCAATTGTTGCGCTGGTAATATTGTTAAAAGTGATATTGTCGGTTGATTTTTGCCATTGATAGCTGATTGTTCCTGCTCCCACACCTACACTGGCGGTAAAAGCAGCAGGGGTATCTCCATGGCAGATGGTTTGATTTGTTGCGATTGTGCCAGGGGTTATGGTATTTACGGTAACAATAACTGGTACTCTTTCTGATTCTGCGGAACAGCCCGTTTTAGCTGTGGCCACGTAGTAAGTGGTTGTAGCAGTTAAGTTTGGACTAGGCGTATAAGTATTGGCAGTTGTTAAGGCTGAGGTAGCCGTTAACGAACTGTACCAACGTAATTCATTGCCCGAAGCAGGGGTAACTGGAGTCAGTGTTACAGGACTTCCTGAGCATATCGTAGGATTTTGGAGCGGGGTAGTGCTAAATGTTGGTTTTGGAGGTGTTCTTTGAACTTCATACAAATTCAAGGATCCTAAAACGCTGGCTGCAGAACTTGTAGAAATTTCGACCCTGTCGAAAACGTCCGTAGGAACAAAGGATAATGTAGCGATATTTCCGGCCCCAAGAAATAATAAGTTTAAAGAAAGAACTGAACTAAAAGCTATGGGAGTTCCAACCTGAGTTGGACCATTGTAAGCTGTAAGTGTTATTCCGTTAAAAAGATCGAGCGTTAATAGTGCAGATGGAACTGAGAAAGTTACGGTAGTAGCATCTCCAGTCTTGGAAAGACTAGAAAAATAAACCATTTGTTTAATAGATGAACCTAATCCCAATAATCCTACGTTGAGGGTGGAATTAGTCGTTAAATTATTATCAATTGCATTATTGGGTGCTGTAACACTTCCCAATAAAGCAATACCTGTTACAGATGTTGAGGTGAGCAGGGCATCACTGCAGCCCGTTCCAGGTTGTTCATAGTAAGCATAATACAGGTCTATTGTATTCGTACCAAGGGCTACTGGTGATTTTAAGGTTATCTTTACTGAATTGATAGCTGTTGTTGGTGTAACCAATATATATTGATCCCCATTTGCTGCGGTAAGTAAGTCGGTACTTGTAGAAGTAACGGGTGTTCCTTCTACTCCAGGGGCACCGCCCGTACTGCCTGAATAGGTATCAACTGTGATCTCATTACCTAAAAGTGAAGTAGTAAGTACCTTTAGTTTTATATATACCGTACTTTTGGCTGGAATAGGAGATGCAAAAATAAGCTGTTCCCATGCAGTGCTTTGACCTAGAGTGCTGGCAGCTTCAAGTTGTGCTGCATTGGTGTAAATTGCGTCTGTGGCAAATTCAGGTGAAGTGATTTTTGCTGAACTACCTAGTACCTGGGTTTTTCCAAATCTGTATGTTGTACCGTATGTTCTCTGCCCCTTAACCTGCCCCATACCAATAACCATTACTATTAAAATTAATAGTAACACTGCGGCGTACGCGGATATTTGGTTTAGTTTAAACGAGAGCCTGAGCATAACGATAAAACTAAGACGAAAAGAACACTTTCATTCTGTTCATCTTGTTCACTCTGTTCAGTTTTCTTTTGCTATCCTTTTGCTATTGTTTTGCTATCCTTTTGCTCAGGCTATAGAAAAGCAGGTTAATGGCTATATTACAGCACTTTGATTGCAGAAATATTACCAAGGACAGTAACAATAACGACAGGGATTTCTCTAACTAATAAGAAAGAGACAATGAAGTCTTGGTTAAATAATTAGCAATGGCAAGATTAACAAATGGCATCCTGGGGCCAATCCTGGGGAAAATCGAAAATTTGGTAGGCTACATAAGATTAGGAGTACCCGTGATCAGGATGAGACCGAGAAAGCCTAAAAAGAAGATAAAGAGAAGTGATGGACAGAAAGCGGTGAACTTAAAGTTTAGAATTGTAAAATCGTTCATTTCTATTGTCAGTGAATTTGTAAATGTTGGGTATAAGCTGGATGCGCTTGGAACTACAAAAATTGCTGAAAACAGTGCGACCTCTTATTTGCTCAAGGAGGCTATTGTGGGCGAGTATCCTGATCTTGCTTTAGATTTTAGTAAAGTGAAATTATGTAAAGGTAAATTGCCGCCACCTGTAAACGCAACCGTTGAACTGGAAGGAGATTTCTTAAAGTTTAAATGGGATGTGAACCCAAACTGGAATAGGTTTTTAAAAAGAGATCAGGTCATGCTGTTGGCTTACAGTCCAGTAAATGAGGTGGCCGAATACGTATTGAGTGGCGCCCGAAGATCGGAAGGAGCGGATGTGCTACCTGTTAACATTGTACGTGAAGATAGTTCCTGGGTTAAAAAGGATGCTTATCTGGAAACGTACATGGCCTTTATCTCTGACGATAGGCAAGGTATTTCAGATAGCATTTACGTAGGCAAAGTTATGATATAGACATTTACCTACGTAAATAGGTCAGATCATTTCGGATGCAGTCCCGATATGATCTGACCTAAGAAGGTTGCACCTCCAATAGCTTCATTGATGTCAAATGCGCCAAAGCCCAACATCATATGACTTACCTTTTCTTTGGTTTTTTCGTTACTTGGATGGTAGGGAATAGGTACACCCATTTCTTCAACTCTGTCCAGCACCATATTCAAGTCGATTACTTCATCAAACTTTAACCAAAAGGTTAAACCATTTTGAGGAATATCATACTCGACATACTTTTCCAAATGTTGCTGGAGGATATCGTGTAACTCATTCCTGTAAATTTTTGACTTGAGTCTGATGTCACGACCGTACTCCAGTATATCACCATTCTTCACCATTTCGGCGATCGCCTTTTCCTTAATGACGTCTCGGTTTTCGATAGACTGTTTTGGTAGGGACTGCATAGCCATAATAAACTGAGTAGGCGCTACAACCAGTCTAAGTGCAGTTGTTTCTGGTGTGGCCTTGCTTAATGCACCCATATAGATGACAAAACCACCGTGATTACGGCTAGCCAGCGACCTAAAAGGCGTTTTGCCATACCAAAATTCATGATCATCTTCTTCTTCAATAATGCATACTCTATATCGCTTTGCCAATTCAATTAACTTATTGCAGTCCGAATCGGTTAATGAATAGCTTTCAGGATAGCTGCATTGCGGGCGGATGTGTATCGCCCTCACTTTGGTCTTTTTTAATAATTGTTCTACTCTATCTAAAAAATCGGAATGTTTGCGATCTATGAGTTGTACAGTTGCATCACTTTTTTCCAGGGCAATGGCCAATTTTAGATCGAAAGGAGAGGTGTTGATTACCAAATCGCCGGGACTAAGCAAGCATTGGAACATTCTGTTCAGACTACTTTTTCTGCCATGAACAATTTCCAACATGTCTTGCTGTAAGCCAAACCCCCTTTTACGGTTTAAGTGATCTATTACAGCGTCCTTTAATTCCTTGCTGCCAAAAGTCTCAATAAGTTGGGCTTGTGTTAAGTTTTTACTGCCTAGTAGAGTGGTCGTGTAATAGGCTAAGAATTTTTCATCAGGGAAGGAGGCCGGACTAGGAAAATCAGTGCCAACACCAATAAAGTTCGGTGTTAGTCTTTTCGTTTCCTCATTTTTATTTTTGATAGGCATCCCAGCCGAAAAACGTTCTGTAAAACCAGATTCTTTGTGGTCAAGATCTTCGTTAGGATTGTGTTTTGAAATTGAAGTTGCTGAGCCAGGATTACTGGTTAGCCAATAACTATCCATAAGTTTTGTATAGGCTCTTCTTACCGAGCTTTCGCCTACCTTATTCAGCTTAGCCAGCGCCCGGTACGAGGGAATAAAATCCCCTGCTATTAGATCACCTGATTTGACGGCTTGAATGATAAAATCGACGATTTGGCTGGTACATTTAGTTTTATCTAAACCCGGAATGAGCCAATCAATGGAATATTTATTTTTCATGATTTGAAAGCGTTTTTAAGAGAGTAATTTGTTGTTAAACAAATGTAAACTAAAAGATTATAAAAAAGAAGAAGAAAAGTGAGTTCAGTAAAAATCGTATAAGTGAGTTCATATATTTTCATTTCGACTACAGATCTTTATATGGTTTTTCAAATTTTTACACATTATGGTCTATTACAGCAAGACTACCCAATTGGTTGCCAATCTTTTTGCATTACTCTTTATTATAGCCGCATGTGTTCAGTTTATGCACATGGATAAATTCGAGGCTCAGCTTGAAGAGTTTCCATTTCTTTCTTCTTTTTCTTTAACACTATCCTGGTTTATTCCTGTAATTGAAATTGCTATTGCTGTGTTGTTGTTTAAGCGAAAAACAAAGCTGCTCGGGCTTTATGTTACGAGCTTTTGGTTTGTGTTTTTTTCTTTTTACATCATGTTCTTATTAACTGCCAGCACGTATGCTCCTTGTGCTTGCGGTCATTCATTTTTTACTATGAGCTGGGAAAACCAGCTATTGTTTAATACAGCTTGCATATTGATTTCTGCAGCTGCGCTATCTTTTAACAAATCCAATACCTATGCACTCTCACGTCAAACTAAATTTAAAGCCCATTTTAACAACTAACCTATCAACTAATGGACTACAAAATTTAAGCACTTTTCCTTTAAAACTGGGTGAGGCCAGTTATTATACCATGGATGATGGTATTTTACTCCTCCAATCTCTCGACCATTACCTGGCGCATATTCATTTGTATGAATATAAAATAGAAAAACATGCGCTTGTAGATCTAGAGATTACTGAAACTTCTTTTTTCATGGTAGCTACACTGGATGGCTGCGCTATACTTTATAATGAGGCCGATGAAATGGTCTCAGAAGTTTTTGGTAATTCCTGCAGATTGGTTTGCCTTAAACCCGGAAAATATAAATGCAGCGTCATGTGTGGCGAGCATCAAATACAATTACTGAATATATGGCCAGAATGGCTAATCAAAAAATACGGCGCACTAGAAGAGTTACGAGAACTTATCGCTTGTTATAATGACTACGAATTGGAAAGCTTTAGCTTACCAGGCTTTAGTATCGGACATCAGGTGTTTACCGGTCTTAGAACAATGAACAAAGGTATAGGCTTTAGAGATCTGGATAATGACATGCACACTTTTGTGAATGACTGTATCAGCAGATATCTGGTGAAGCTACACGACAGCATTCGTCAGGCAAAAAACCAGGAGCTTAAGGCTCGGGAAATAGGTGAATTTGTAACTGCGAATTTCGCAAGTAAAATTGTTGGCGATGAGCCCGCTCTGGCCAGTCATTTCATGATCTCTACAACTATGTTGATCAGACTGGCCAAACTTTATTTCGGCAGACCTTTACACCAACAGGTGATAGAGTTGCGGGCGCACCATGGTTTGAAAATGCTTTTAGCCACTCAATATACTGTACAAGAAATAGCCACAAGGGTAGGTTATGATGATCCCAAGTATTTTAGCCGCCTATTTAAAAAGAGATTTGGCATTACGCCAAATGAAGTTCGCATCTGCGTGATTTAGTCTGGAGGTGGTGGATTTTTCTGGCAAGAGGGATAGCATAAATTTGCTATATTTTGCCAGAAAAGTCCAATTGACATTAAAAAAAAAGTTCCTAGTTTTATTGAAATCTTTTTAATCAGAAATATATGATACCATGTGAAAATGAATCAAACAAAGACAGATTAGAACGGATCATCAGGAATGAAATTCTACCTAAATTAGAATCAATTGTTGGCGCTCAACTCTCAGAATTTGTCGATTTATTGCTGCAAAGCAGCAAATTAAGAAGCTTTGTTAAAGATCAATACCTCGAAGAAAGCAGGTCTTTCGAAGATGGGAAATTGTTCTACATTACCAGCGGCATTGCATGCACATTTTATTTTGATGCCTCTAGTGATAAGACTATCATTTCCAGAATCTGGAAAAAGCATGATGTGATATTTGATGCCAATAGTTTTCAGTATGAAGTGGAAAGAACCGAAACTATTCAAATGCTAGAATCGGGTGAACTGTTGACTATAGATTATTACAGTCTAAAAAACTTACTGAACGTTTTTCCAAAAATGGCTCATTGTGTAATGTGTCTTCAGGCAGAACGTGATAAGTACGCGAGGTTTTATCAGCACTTGTCTCTGTTAAGTGTCGAAGATCGGGTTCGGTTGTATCTCAATGATAATCCTACCTTAAGTAACAGAATTAGTAAGGATTGTATTGCTACACATCTAGGGATTTCCAGGAGTAAGTTCAGTGATGCTTATGCATTATATAAAAGACATAAAAACAGGCAGCCAGTCTAATGATTTAAATGTCCCAAAAGGGACATTCGTTTGTCCCTTTTGGGACATCTGTTTGTCCCTTTTGGGACATTGGATTCTTTAAAAGCCCCTTATATTTGGTATAACAAAACACTAATACTCAAAATTATGAACGCTGATAAAACATTCTATTTGCTGATGCCCGAAAGAAGTGAAGTGATGGATGAGCAGCAAAAAAGTTCGTATTACATAACACTTGAACAAACTAGTACTACGCCGAGAGACATTTTTATGTGTGAATACTACAATGAAGAAGAAGAAATTAAAAATGAAGAACACAACATCTGCTTTTATGGTGGAGCAGAGAGTTATCATGGTTTGTTTATTTCGAAGGTATTTGCAGATACGGAAGCACAGGCTTTGAAAAGAGCAATCAAAATAAGGAATGAAGCGATTGCAAAAGGGGAGTGGGGCCTAGCCTGGGAAAGGTATAAGGTACAGCAATCGCGGTTGAATAAAAGAAGTTGGTAATACAAATGAAACCAAATTATATACAGTTTTTACTCTAAGGAAGGCCGTGGGCTAATCTGATGGACTATTGGTCCCGGTCTTTTCTTCGATGTTGAGATTGAAATCCGGTGAAGATGGATGATAAAGCGTTTGAATAAATTAAAATAAACAAATGACTAAGATTCTAAAAATGGAAACAGTATTGAATAAACAATCAGGAAGTTGGTTTTCGGATAAAACCAAAAGAACCATTGTTGACATTATAGTCTATTTATATGTGCTCCTATTTTTATATGCCGCAACAAGTAAGCTGATAGACTATAATAAGTTTCAACTTCAGATGAGTAAATCTCCCATCATCACTGACTATGCTCATGTATTGGTTTGGATGGTACCAGCCTTGGAAATTATCATCTCTATTATGCTACTGATCGAAAAAACAAAGATGATTGGATTGTTTGCTGCATTTGGTTTAATGTCGTTATTCACTGCTTATATTTATGCTATTTTGAATTATAGTGACTCTATACCTTGCTCATGTGGTGGGGTTTTGCAAAAAATGACATGGGATCAGCACCTCATCTTTAATATTGTTTTTGTGATTTTAGGAATAGTTGGAATTATTTTACATACTAAAACTACTGATAAAAAAGGCTCCTTATAAGCTTTGCATAGATATTCTTTTGGCCAAATCGAATCAGGAAAAGCCGAAATCCTGGAACCGAAATAGTAGGCACTTAAATATTAAATTAGAAAACATGAAAAAATTATTTTTTTCTGCCCTGATTGCAGTAGCTGCAGTGGGTGGAGCTGTAACTTCAGCAAATGCTGCTTATCTATTTGGAGAAAGCCAGCCAATCCCTTGTACTTTTAATCCTGACCCTAGCTGTGCTGTTGCATTAAGTCAAGATCCTAGCACTCCAGTTTACGACATCGCAGCTAATCAGGGACCTCAAACCCAAATTGGCACTTTAGCTGATTATACTTTTACAGGAGAATAATTTATTGGGGCTATTTCGAAGAAATAGCCCCTTATAATTTAGAAGATGAGAAAAATTGTTTTATATATTATCGTAACTATAGTTTGCAGTGTATCAGTGATTTTTTTGTTAAATTCATATGGAAACCAAAATAGGAGCAACAATGCATTTATTAGAGAAATCAAAAATACTAAGCTTAAAGCAGTGAGTTATTTTGAATTTTCAGATGGAACATTTAGATTTTCTACTAAACCGGATGCTAATATAAAGTTAAACAAATACTCAGATCGATTAAATTTGTATGAGCTTGATTACTCATTTAAAAAACTTGATACGATAAAAATAAAATTTCCACCGGTATTTTACTCTAAAGCTTTCAATGTTTATAAAGATATACTTGACTCAAATATTTTTTGCACAAATCCTTATGGTGATATTTTAGTGTCAGATGGCAAAAATGAGCATGCGTTTCGATTTAAAACATTTCGATTTGATTGGTTTCAAGCGATATCTCCAAATACGATTGTAGTAAGAGGGCGGTATCCTCGTAATAAACAGAATAATAGGTCGATAGCAAAAATTTCATTACTAGATTCAGCTACTCTTGATAAAGAATATCCTCTTCCAGACCTACCCAATGGATTGTTTACTAATGATGGTATGCTACTTTATGATAGGGCAAATGCCAAAATTTTATACATGTATTATTACAAAGGGGAATTCTTAGCCTTGGACACTAATCTCAATTTACTCTATAGCTCTAAAACCATTGATACAGTTCATAGAGCTAATATTAACGTTAAATTGATCATGGACGGTAGGGGCAAAGAAAGAAAACAAACTTTAATTCAGGCAACTCCTCCAAAAATTATTAACTCTTTTATTACAACAAACAAAAATAGAATTTATATCAAGTCAAAATTAAGATCGGATAATGAATCTCAATCAGAATTTGATAAAAACCAAGCGATAGATGTGTACAATATTGAAAATGGAAAATATTTAAGTAGTTTTTACATTCCTAAATACTTGGGTAAAAGAGTAACACAATTTCAGATCAAAGATCGTACTTTATTAGCCATATATGGAACGCATATTGTGAAATATAATATAGAAGAATAATCCTGTTCGATTGATTCTTTTACGGTCGCTATTTGCAATCTAGTCTTCGCCAATTTAAAGTCTGTTCTTGATCATCCTTCCTCAGCGGCTTCTTTTTTTACCCACATTAATACTAATCCTTTGTGCAAAAATCAGGGGAAGCTGAAAATCTGTAACCAGTAGAGTAAACCCTTAAAAGTAAATATGCATGAAAGAATTATTTATTTATGTCTTGATTACAGTAGCTGCAATTGGTGGAATGGTAACTTCAGTAAATGCTCAATATTTAGCTGGATCAAATGTTAAAATTCCTTGTGATGTTTCTGGCCCTAGTTGTGCTATTGCATTAGGGCTTTGATCTGCTACTCCCGTTTACGACATCGCAGCCGATCAGGGAACACAAACTCAAATTGGTGCATTAGCTGATTATACCTTTACAGGCGAGTAATTTATAAGGAATATTCCTAATAAATTAGAAAATGAAGAGAATTGTTTTATGTATTCGGTTTCAGTATTTAGCATTCAATATTTTGTTCTAGTATGGTAATATTGGGGAAGATACTTCAACCTAAATAACCGATCAAAAGCTCCATTATGAACATACCAGATCTCTTTTTGCGTAGTAGAACCAGGGGACGCTGAAAACCTGTAGCTAATAGAGTAAGCACGTAATCGTAGAAATATATATGCATGAAAAAATTATTTTTTACCGCTCTGGTTGCAGTAGCTGCAATTAGCGGAGTTAAATCTGCAGTAGATGATTATTATCTATTTGGGGAAAGTCAAAAAATCCCTTGTACAAACATTCCTAGCCCAACTTGTGCTCTTCAATTCGGTCTTCCGTCTTCTACTCTTGTTTATGACAAGCCCGTTCCTGAGCTACAAACTCCAATTGGTATTCTATCAGATTATAGCCTAATCTTCGAATAAATTACAAGGGCTATTCCTTTGAAATAGCCCTTGTAATTTATTCGAAGATGCGAAGATTTTTATATTATTTGGAAGAATTGCTTTTATAATTTTCTAACATTTCACTTATTTGGGTGGAATAGTCCTCAAAAGTATTTGCTTTAGGAAGTACTTCGCCATTTTGGTTGATAACCATTACATATGAAGCACCCCGGATATTGTAATACTTCATGAACGTATTTTCAAACCAATTTCCAGTCGTTACTTGAATATAATCTTTAGAAGTGTATAGCCCACTTTCGATTCCCTTTAGCCAACGATCTCTATCTTTATCCACATTAACGCTGAGTACTACGAAGTGTTTATTATTTTTGAATTTTGGATAAATCTTTTGGAAAGATTTATGAAATTCTGCACAGCCAAAGCAACCGTTAAACCAGACATCCAATAATATGACCTTGCCAGCAAGCGATTTTAATTCAAATTTTTTGCCATCAAGATCTAAGAATTCACCATTGAAAATCTTGAAGCTCAAATTGCGTAATTCTTCAATTTGAGCTTCAAGCGTTTTTTTGATATATGGAGTTTTTACCAGACTTAATCCGTCTTTCAGCAATGAATCTTTAAATCTAGATTCCATTTTTGGAAAGTAACCTTGTATACGCACATTAGTTAATATTAGGCCTAAAATACGCTCTCTAGCTACTCCTGAATAGTTAGTTTTAATGGTATTGTACAGCGTTTTAATGTCAAATACATCTGAGCCAGTTCTGATTCGTTGTTTGAACATCTCTCGCTTTAAAAGTTCTTCAATATAACGGAAGCAATATTTAGCAATAGTATCAGGTTTTTTGAAGAAAACCTGATTATACAATAAATAATTTGTGGCGATTTGCTTGCGATATTGGGGATATTTATCATAAAGAACTTGACTTCTATATCGCCATTCATTATTAAGCCCACTTTGATAAGCACCGTATTCGTAATTAATTATTTGACGTATTTCTGGATTAACGCTTGTAGAATATATTAGATTTGACTTTTTGGTTTGATAATACTTTAAAATAGAAATAAATTTTTGCATTTTTTCTTTAATAGTTATGGAGTCCATAGGTTTATCTAATTCTATTTGTATAACTTCCTGGAGATATTCATTGAAAAAAGGTTCTTGCAGTTGCCAGGCAAGATTATATTTTTCAGATCCAGCTCCAGTGAATTTCACTGTATTCATAGCATGAGTTCTCGTGTCATCTAATTCCAGAGTTATATCAATATTAATGTCGTCCCCGGGCTCTGTACAAAAATAATTTGAAAAAAAAATCGTTTTTCCATAACCTACATTCGTAGTTTGGTATACATCTAATGTAAATTGATACGGTTTACCCAAATTTGGTAAGGTGAACTGAAAGTTTCCAGCCCTGTCAACTTTTGGATGGAAGAAAATTGTAGCATCTTTTGCATTAAAATTATCAGTAATATTGTATATGATGGATAATCTCCAATCCTCATTTTCATGATCTGTACTTGTTAATTTACCTGAAAATTTCAGGGAATCAACTTTTCCAGGGCAGGCAAATAGCTGGCTGCTGTTGATTAGTAAAAACAGCAGTATTATTTTAAATATATTTTTCATATTTATTTAGTATAAGCAGTTCTAATTTGTTTTAATAACCATCATTCTGGGGCTTAATATTTTTATTTCTATCAATCTCAAGTTGAGGAATCGGATACAAAACGTCAGTTGGTTCCCATAAGGGCTTAATTAAGCTAAATACAGCCGTTGCTCTCCCCGTTCTTTTTAAGTCAAACCACCTATGTCCCCATTCAGAAAAAAGTTCCACCTTCCGCTCCTGTTCAACTGCTAATAATGCATCAGGTTTAGCTAAATTTGTTGGTAGGGGGGATAGGGTATTGGCATTTGTTCCTGTGAGTAATTGCCTCTTTCTTATAATGTTTAGATCTCCAATACCTAATTCTGTCTTCTCTTGGTTAATTCTTGCTTCTGCCCTAATTAAATACTGCTCTGCGAATCGCAATACCATAGAATATTCAGTTGCGGTCGTGGCCGATCGAATTTTGTATTTAAACGGATAATAATAAGTCCCAGCAGGAATCGTATAGCTTCTAACCCAGGCGTCCTTTCTTTTATCACCAACCTCAAAAGCATTTTGGATAAAACTATTTCGCAACGAAACATTTCCTGGAGGAATTAGCAAACTACCTGGAATAAAGAAAGCACCTTCTAAAGCTCCACTATTTGGTGGTGGCTCCAATTGCCAGATTGCTTCACGACTGTTTGCCAAAAACACATCATTAAAATCAACTAAATTATAGGTGCTAGTTTTACTAATTATTAATGAAGCATATTTTTCTGCATTTTCCCAATCTTGGACATACAAATAAACTCTGGCAAGCAGAGCTTGTGCAGCCGATTTATTTGGCCTAACTCTTCCAGGGGTCGGATAATTTTCCTGCAATTTTGCTTCAGCACTTTTCAAATCGTTTACAATTTGCTGATAAACTTGATCAATTGATGCTTTAGCAGCTATAGAAGTGATACTATTATCCGAACTTAATTGCAACGGAATTTTTCCGAATAAATTAACTAAATAAAAGTGAGCAAAAGCTCTAATAAATAATGCTTCACCCTGCAATTGCTCCTTTACTAACGGTGTTACTCCGTTAGAAGCTTGTAAGTTTTCAATTATTGAATTGGCCGTGAAAATAGATTGATACGGCCCGGAATATAATGTCGATAATCCATTTGGCGTTTCAGGAGTAAGTTGATTTTCATTAAATGGAAGATAAGCCGCAAGATAACTAATAAGCTCATCTGAAGATAGGCCTGCACACGATGCTATTCCGTTAATATTACCTGAAGCAAAGTTAGTACTTCTAAGCGTAGCATAAATACCAGTAATGGCAGCAGTAGCTTGATCATTAGTTTGAAAAACAGTCTCATTAACAAGGCTTGTTTTCGGAGGGTCTATCCCAACAAATCGCTTGCAGGATAATTGCAAAATAGCGATACCCAAGAATATATATTTAAACAGGTCGTATTTCATGTTTATTTTTTTAAAATGTAACATTAAAACCCACAAGCATCGTACGTAACGGAGGTAAAATATTACCCTGCGTTTCGGGGTCAAGTCCCTTGTAATTGGTCCATGTGAATAAGTTCAACCCTTGTAAACTAATTGAGGCATTATTGATCTTCATTCCAGATAGTAAAGCTTTGGGCAATGAATAGGTGAGCGAAGTATTTCTGAGCCTAACGTAGGAAGCGTCAACAATCGATCTGTTACTAAATTGGCTAATATTTGAAGAATATAATGTAGTGCTAACAGACGTGGTACTATACTTTGCTACCAAGCTTTCATCTCCCGGTTGTTGCCAACGATTTAGTACTTCTATATATTGATTACTGCTTGAGCCTGAAGAATAGCTTCCTGGACTTATGTTAATTGACATAGGATTTTTGCCATTTTGCTTAACAAAAGAAAAAAGAATGTCGAAACTGAATTGTTTATATTTTAAAGAGCTTTGTAAGCCGCCGTAATATTTCTGCCCTAAGAATTTAATAACGTATCGGTCGTCATTGTCTATCCTACTATTCCTATTTACATCTTCAATTACGTAAGAACCTGTTTGCTGATCGATATACGCATTATAAACTTTAATAATGTTTAGGGGTTCACCAATCTTGTAAAGCGCTTGGTTATTAGATGTTTCTAAATCATCATAAGACAGTAATGTGTTTTTTGGAATTGTAATATTTAGATTTGTTGACCATTTCCAATCTTGTCTTTTCAAAATGTCAATACTGGTATCAAATTCCCACCCGGTATTCTGAATTTCCGCAGGTAAATTGACAAGGGACCCATTTTGACCACTACTTAATGGTAATCCTTGAAATAACAATTGATTAGACGACCTATTCCTGAACCAAGAAGCTGTCAGAGCTAGTTTGTCGTTAAAAAATCTCATTTCTAGAGCCCCCTCTAATTTGCGGTTCGTTTCCCAAGAAAAAAATGGGTTTTTAGCCGTTGGAGATGGTACAAGTGTTGAACTTCCCTGATAAACGGTTCCCGAACTCCATAATTGTAGATATTGATAGTTTAATATTTGATCGTTCCCCGTGATCCCATAACTACCACGCAGTTTTCCAAAAGTTAAAAATGGTAGCTTTTCTTTAATGGTGTTCTCTGCTGAAAAAATCCATGAGGCACCAACAGCACCAAAATTCGCAAATTGTTTTCCCGGACCAAATCTACTGGAGCCATCTCTTCTGGCGGTGAAGTTTAAGTAATATTTCTCGGCTAAGCCATAGTTAAGTCTTCCAAAGGTGGCAAAATAACGATATTGCACGAATTCATTTTGATCACTGGTTATCGTTGCTGCAGATGCGATATTTTCCATTAAATCATCACTGGTGAAATTAGCTCCTTTTATAACATTAAGTTGGGCATCGTTTTCTTGTATACTTAATCCAATAAGGACATCAATTTTTCCAGTACCTAGTTTTGTCTGATAAGTTAATTGTGGCTCAGCAATGAAGTTATTATTATAGTTATTTCCAAAGAAGCTTGATCTTATTGTAGAAGTGAAGCCATAAGAAGGTGCCCACGCAGCTAAGGGCATTGGTCTATATTCATTTCTTCTCACCGTGCTATAACCTAATGAGGTTTTGAAGATCAAATTCTTCATGATCCTATAGTTTAATGTCAGGTTTGCAATGACATTGTCTGTCTTAGAATTAGAAATTCTAAGTAAATCTGCCATTGGATTTGAAACAACTGTATTATTAGCCCAATTAAATTGACCATTTTGATCATACATCTCTGGCTGATTTGGGGGTAAAAAGATATAGCCGACTAAGCTATTCGAATATAAGTCACTTCGCTGATGGTTGAGATTTACTGTTAAAGCTGCTTGAAGACGATCTTCTATAGCTCCTAGGTTTATGTTAGAACGAAGACTAATTCTTTTTACACCAAAATCGCCGGGAATAACGGTTCCTTCACTAGAATAGTTTGCAGCAATCAGATAACTATTTTTTAAAGTACCTCCACTTAAATTCAGTGCAAGATTCGTTAAAGGTGCAGTTCCTCCAATTAGTTTATCTTGCCAGTCGGTGTATTTATTCTCTTCCCAGGCGCCGTTGATGTCATACTGGGTGGCATAGGTTGGAGAAGCCGTTGTCAGCTTATCATTTGTAAAATAGGCTTCACGGCGCATTTGAAGATATTCCTCCGTATTTAGCAGATGTATTTTGTGGCCTACTTGACTGAAACCTTGTGAAATTGACGCATCAATTTTGGTGAGACCGTATTTTCCTTTTTTTGTTGTAATAAGTATAACGCCATTTGCACCACGGGATCCATAAATAGCTGTGGCATCCGCATCCTTCAATATTTCTATGCTTTCAATGTCATTCGCACTGATTAAACTTAAAGGGTTTGGTCCACCCGTACCAAATATAGCATTTATACCACTTGCAGATGAAGTACTAGAAATACCTGTGGAAGGATAATTTACTCCATCTACCATGTATAGGGGATCGTTACCACTACCTATACTATTTTGACCTCTTATTCTAACTGTAAAACCACCTCCTGGTACACCATTACTTTGGATAACCTGTAGACCAGGTACTTTTCCCACTAGCGCCATAAGTGGATTGTTCACTGGTTCTGTACTAATTTCCTTTGCTGTTACTTTTGAGATATTACCCGTTCTTTCCCTATCCGTTATGGTGTAATAGCCGGCATTAATTTCAACCTCTTCTAATTTATCTGTACTGGGGGTTAATTTAACAGATGTTATATTTTTAGCGGCTTTTACTTCCCGCGTCTCATATCCTAAAAAAGAGATTGTCAGGGTAACATTCTCGTCAATATTTTTTAATAGAAATTCTCCATTAGAATTGGTGGAGGTAGAAGCGGTACTACCTTTTACTTTTACAACTGCGCCCACCAAAGGCTTGTCATTTTCATCAAGCACACGGCCACGCACATCAATATTAGCAAAAAACGCAATAAACTTGTCACGAAAGGAAGACGGATCTGCTCTAACTACAATTGCTTTTCCGATAATTTGGTAGGTAACCGCGCGTCCGAATAAGACATTATCCATCACCTTATCAAGTGGCGTATTGTAAAAATTTACATCTATAGACTCATGAGAATTGAGTTTTCCTTCGTACCAAACTACATTATAACCGGTTTGCCGTTTAATTTCTTTAAAGATCCGGTTAATCGTGGTATTACCCTTACTATAAGTTAGCTTTTGTCCCCGACTGTCTCTCGCACTCAATTGGAGTACTGCTAATAAAATTATAATAGGGGTTAGCCGCATTAAGTATAGAGTTTTGCAGATGTCCTTTATGAGGGCATCCCGGTTCATGTAGTTGGTTTTATGCATTTCATCGGTTTTGTAACAAAACTTACCCTACGATGATTTAAATTTAATTTTGTCGATTAAATTAAATTAAGTAAGTTCGTTTTGTCTGTTTAATTGATAGTGTGATACTTTGGTTGAGCGGGACATATAATCGTTTAGTTCTGGTAAACTAAACGATTTTTTTGTGTCTTATTTTTCGCGCGTGCGTACACGCGCGGTAGGTCGTTTTTTATGGCATAACAGTGATTTTTTTTCCATTAATTTTAAATTTCACCTCCCCGGTCGCTTCTAAAAGACACAATACCTGAGAGACTTTCTCATATTTAGATATCACCCCACTGAAGGGTTTATTTAAAAGTTGTTTATCACTATACGTAACCTCAACATCATACCAGCGGGAAATTTTCTGCATGATGTTTTCCAGGTTCTCACCCGTAAAGCTGAAATCTCCATTCTTCCATGCAATGGCTTCTGTGGCATCAACTTCCTGTACACTTATGCCTTTGGTGTTAATTTCAGATTGTTGACCTGGTTTGAGTATAAGTCCTTTAGTCTCAGTACCAGTTGTTGTAAGAGGCGCAACCTTAACGCTGCCCTCTAACAAACTGGTTTTGTTTGAGAGATCATCGATGTAGGCAGATACGTTGAAGTGGGTGCCCAGGACCTCGATCTTCTGTTTATCTGTCGTAACAATGAAAGGATGTTTTTTATCTTTAGCTACTTCAAAGTATGCTTCGCCTGATAGCTTAACATTTCGGTATTGTTCTTTTCCTTTTAAATATGGATCATAGGTTAAACTAGATCCAGCATTAAGCCATACGTTGGATCCATCTGGAAGTTTTACTTGATAGGTGCCACCAAGAGGAGTGGAGACAGTAAAGGCTTGGGCTTGTTCATTGTTAATTAGTGTCCCATCATTGTAAGCTAATTTTGAGGCGTCAATTACAATACCGCTTTTGGCAGCACTAAGTTCAATTGTTTTACCGTTTTGGAAGGTTAAAGTCGCTTTATTTGATCCCGGCTTTATATCATTTGCATAACGCTTAGATATAGGAACCTCCTTTACGGTGATTAAGGTATAAATGGTGCCTATGATCGCAATTGATGCTGCCACAAGGAGTATTTTTGTCGCCAATGGCATGCGATTTCTTCTTAGAACTAAAGTTGTGAATTCATCCTTTTTATCCGTTTTTTTTTGAGTAGAGGAGTTAAAAACAGGAAGACGTTCCTTAACATCATGTTTGATTTCTTCAAAAATATCTTCTTTAACAAATGATTCAGTTGATTCGTCATATTTTGAACACCAGGAATCAAACTCCAAACCTTCTTGTTCTGTTTGGGTATTATTTTTATATTTCTCTAAAAGCTCATCAGCTCTAAGTCTTTCCATTAGTTTAAATATTTTAAAGCTATGTCATTCGATTTACAACCTTTTATATGGAAGGGTGTTTAGTTCCCGTTTCGATAGCAAGTACGTAAGATGTTGGTTTTGTAGTAGACTTATTTTAAAATAATGTTAAAATAATGTAAACCTGAGTTTTTTCCGAAAGATTTTCGTCGCATTATGAATCTGCTTTTTCACCGTCTTGTCTGAAATATCCAACTTTTCGGCAATCTGCTTATAGGAAAGGCCTTCGCCTCTACTCATTTCAAATACCGTTCTCATTTTGGCTGGAAGCGCAGCTAATTCTTGTTCGAACAATTGTAGCAGTTCATTTTCGACCATAATGCTATCCTGACTTCGGACACCGCTTTCCAGGTAATAGGATAAAGATGTTGTATACTTAGTGATGACTTTTTGATGAGCCATAAAATGGAGAACCTGATTGCGCATGGTACCATACAAATAGGCATCAAGTCTGAATACATTTAAGCTTTCCCTTTTATACCAAATGTTTGTGAAAAGCTCTTGAACAACATCCTTTGCCTCTTCGACGTCTTGCAACTTTCTGTATGCGTGTGAAATGAGTACATATGAGTATCTCTCATAAATTTCTGAATATGCAGCATGGTCACCAGCTTTTAATTGAACAACAAGTTCAGCGTCGGAGACCTGTTTATAATCTATCGCCTGCCTCATGTCTGTGAGTCTTAAAATGTGTGTGTTATTCTTAATATTACCCCTAGTTGATATTTATATCAATAAACCGAATAATCCAACAGTCGGATCTTGTTCATTTTGTTCATTTTCAATTCTTAATATTTCGTTCAAAATGTGAAAGAAAGCAGGAATTGTGTGTTTGTATTTATTCTGCTGATTTCTAGCATAATAATTTTGAAAAACACCCGTTTAAGTTGTGTATAAGCAGTTTTCTTCCTGAAGGTTTTGCGTATTGTTACTTCTTGAATTGATCGGTTTTGCTGTGTTTGAGTGAACCTTAGCCGCTGCGTTGCTGTTCAGTAAAGTGCTTAACACTATTTAGATTGATTAAAAATGTATTTAAACATCTATTTCTTTGGAGATAGCAAAAATGGGCTTTTTGGAAGTTTTTCATGGGTTTTGTAGGTAGATTTTCATCTACAATACTGTTGTTCATTATCGTACAATAATGAACAACAGTTATACCTCAGAGCTAAAGACCTAACCGCTTTATAGGTATAAATTGACATAGTACAAATATAACAATTTTGACTTATATTGGCAAACAATACTTTACTAAAAGACAAATAAAATTACACTATTTCGGTGCGATTTTATCCTTCTTTATAGAAAGCTTTGTTAATGGAGAATAAAGCTAAATTATTTGGAGAATTTGTAAAGGAGATTGCCGAAAGCAAAAACCTTAAGCCCTCTGGGCTTGGTAAATTGATCAATTACACCAAGCAGAACGTTTCTGATATCTATAAACGTAAAACCATAGACTCTGAGCTGATATTGACATTGAGCAAAGTATTGGATTATAACCTAATATCTTTCTACGATGATAAAGAGCCAATCGCAAGTTTTCGTAAGGCAGAGTTATCAGAATGGCAAACAAAGCTAGATAAGTTAACGCTTGAATTGAAGCACGCTAAGGAACTCTTAAAGGAGAAGGATGAGATAATCAAATTGCTGAGAGAGAAGGAAGAGTTTTTAAAAAAATAAAGCCCTGGATCTCCATCCAAGGCATTATCAACTTTCCCATTTTTCAATTATAACTTACTTCATAACAGTAATCTTGTTCCCCTGAGTTTTAAATTTTACTTCGCCTGTTGCTTGCAGGATATTTAGTAATTCAAAAATATCTCTATATTTTGAAATGTTACCGCTAAAAGGTTTGTTTTTTAGCATTGGATCAGCATATACCACTTCTACGTCGTACCATCTAGCGACTCTTTTCATAATCTCTTCTAAATTCTCCTGCTCGAATGCAAAATCACCATTTTTCCATGCGATGGCCATTTCTACATCCGCTTTTCTTACCCAGATCTCGGAACCTGTATTAATAGCTACCTGACCTGGTTTAATCGTAACGGTTTTTTCGTCTTCAGTAACCTTAACTGATCCTTCTACTAAGGTTGTCTTGATAGCGCTACCATTATCGTAACTGTTTACATTGAAATGCGTACCCAATACAGTTATTTCCTGTGTATTGGTTTGGACAATGAAAGGTATTTTTCTGGCCCTGCGTTTCATGTTTATAACAGTTTTAATCTGTCTAACTTCAAAATAAGCTTCGCCAGACAGATAGACCCTGCGTTCTGACAAATTCTCAAATGTGGAAGGAAACTTTAATATGGTTTTGGCATTTACCCAGACAACAGTTCCGTCTGGTAAAACGATCTCGTATTGTCCACCTCTAGGCGTCATCATTGTATTTAAAACTGGTGTTTCTTTTGCCGTGACTATTTTTCCTATAATTTTTGAAGGCAGAGAATCCATTGGGCCGGCTGCGCTGACTGCATCCGGGTTAAATTGATAAAGCAATTGCCCATCGCCGGTTTTTATAATTTTCACCCCCTCTTCAGTGCTGGCCAGTTCGCCATCTTTAGCATCGCCTAAGTCAATGGTTTTACCATTAGGCAAAGTGAGGGTTGCTTTATTGGAGCCCGGTTTTATCGTATGAGTAGTAGTTGCTGTTTTTGTTTCTTCTTTTTGAACGCGTTGTTGTTTGATGAAATGACTAGCGCCATATACAAGGGTACAAGCTGCGGCAACACTAGCGGCTGTAGTAAGCCAAGGCTTTAATGATTTAATAAATGGCTTTTTAGGCTGAGGTAATAAGTTAAAAACCTCCAGCTTTGCAGCTTCAACTTCTTCAAATGAAATGTCGGCTACATCTATATTGTAGGTAGCGTACCAATCGTCGACAAGGCGCTTTTCATCCTCATCGCAGCTCCCCGAGCTGTATCTAAGGAGTAAGTCTTTTGGGTCTATATTGTCCATTTTCATAAGTTTGTTGTCTTACTGGTTACTGCTATAACGAGGAGTAGTAATAAAATAGGAAGAGTAAATAACAAATAAGGCCTAATTTTTTTCTAAGTAATTTAAGTCCGTTGTTTACTTGCTTAGAAACATTGTTTTCGTTGGTATTGAGCTTTTGGGCAATCTCTGTGTAGGAGAGTTGCGCTCTTCTACTCAATATAAATATCTCCCGCATTTTTTTAGGCATGGCATCAATTTCTTTATTGATCAGGGCATTGAGCTCATTCTCTCTTACTAAGGCATCCGTGCGGCCAGCATTGCCCGTGGCTGCAAAATTTTTTAGGGAAGCCATGTATTTGGCTTCTACTTTTTGATGCGAAAAATGATCTAGTATTCGGTTTCTGGTTAGCGTGAACAAGTAGCCGATGAGGTTTTCGGCAGTTAGTGGCCATTCACGTCTAACCCAAAGTTTGGTAAAAAGCTCATGAAGAATATCTTTAGCGAGGTCTCCATCCTGGAGCTTTTTAACGGCATGTACGTAGAGTAAATAAAAATACCTATTGTAAATTTCGGTAAAAGCTGCATGATCTGAGGTTTTTAATAGTCTGACTAGCTCTACATCCGGATATTTTGTATAATCGCTCATTTTTTTTCTTAGGATTAGATACTAAACCGTTTGGTATGCGGGTAAAACTATACGAAATCGCATTTTTGCTTTTTGTTCATTGTATTCATTATTAATATTTATAATGAACAGCAATTAATTAATAGTATATTTATTACAGATTGGTAATAGCTATGGATTAATGGCTCGAACTAATGAACAATATGAATACTTAGTACGCGTGACGCTTTCGGTATATTTTATCTAAATAATTCAAAGTGTATGGAAAAAAAAGTACTCAACAAAAAAGAACTTCTTGAAAAGGATCAGAAAGAAGTCGATGTATTTAAAGATATCATCGATAAAAGAACCTTGATTGAAGAAAAGTTTAATCAGGTAAATGTAAAACTGAATAAACTGAAAGAAGAAGCTGATAAATTGTTCGGTCCCAAGAAATAGTATTATTGATTTTTCTCTTAATTTAGCCGATAACATTACTGATTATTATGCTAAAAGAATCTTTAAAATCACTTTTTACACGTGATCTGAACAAACTAAAGTCCGAAATTGAATCATACCAAAAAGAAGAGCAGCTTTGGCTTGTTGATAAGAATATAGCCAATTCTGCCGGTAACCTGTGTTTGCACCTGGTTGGCAATTTGAACACGTTTATTGGCGCCGAGCTTGGAAAAACCGGCTATGTTAGAAACAGAGAACTGGAGTTCTCACTGAAAGATGTACCGAGAGCTGAGTTGTTAGCGAAAGTTGAAGATACGATTAAGGTTGTAAATGCGACGCTGGATGGCTTATCTGAGGAAGAACTGGCAAATGATTATCCCTTGGTTAAAGTTGTAGCAGGAGGGAGCTCTATAGGTTTTATGTTGGTGCATTTGAGCACACATTTGGCTTATCACCTTGGACAGATCAATTACCACAGGAGATTGTTGGATATCTAAACGAAAAATGGGTACTGTTTCCAGTACCCATTTTTTAATTTTCTAGCAGGCTGGCTGCGGCTTCATCTAAGAACCACGTTACACCGCCGTCAATTGGTTTAATCAATTGGGTAGGGTACAAGCTGGTATTCTTTTTATCACTTTCAATCACATGTTTTACTGCTTGTGCTTTATTCTCGCCAAAAACAAGGAAGGCAATGTTTTTGGCCTTGTTGATTAATGGAGCTGTAAAGCTGATGCGGTAAGTAGATAATTTCTCTACATACACCGAATCAATCTCAACGTTGTCATTTTTCAAGATGCTTGTTCCTGGGAACAACGATGCAGTATGTGCATCATCACCCATGCCCAATAAAATCAGATCGAAGGCCAAATCGGCACCATTAAAGTGCTTAACGATAGCCTTATTGTATTCTATCGCTGCTTTTTCTGGTGCAAGCGTAGTATCTACATAAAAGATCTGTGCTGCAGGAATATTCAATGGATCCAGTATCGCCTTTTTTGCCATCAGGCCATTGTAGCTTTCATGAGTTGGCATCACATTACGCTCATCACCAAAAAAGAAAAATACTTTTGTCCAGTCAATCTTGTCCTTATAAGTTGTAGCCAACATTTCGTACAGAGCCTTTGGCGAGTTGCCACCGGTAAGTACAAAATCAAACCTGTCATGGTCATCAATCGCCTTATTGGCTATTTTGATGATATAAGCAGCTAGGTCTGCCAATAATTCGTCTTGTGTTTTATATATCAATAAGTTCATTAATCTTTATTTAAAGGTAGCGTAAACCAGTGGAAACCATCTCTGGCAATCAATGCTTCCGCATCTTCTGGTCCCCATGAATCAGCAGTATAGTTAGGGAAGCTCAATGATTTTTTAGTCTCCCATGCATTTACTACAGGCATTAACAATTCCCATGCACTTTCTACCTGATCTGCACGCATAAATTGTGTTTGATCACCCGTCATTACATCTAGTAATAAAGTTTCGTAAGCCTCAGGAGATTCCGTGGTATAAGTGCCTTTGTAATCAAATACCATATCAACCGGGTTCAATACCATGTCTAATCCTGGTCTTTTGCCCTGTACCTGTAAACGGATACTCATTTCAGGCTGAATACTGATGATCAACCTGTTTTGCTGCCAGTGCTCAGTTACTGCTGCTGGGAAAATATGGTGTGGAACATCCTTAAACTGGATGGTAATTAACGAAGAAGTTTGGAACAAACGTTTCCCTGTACGTACGTAGAAGGGAACACCCTGCCAACGCCAGTTGTCCACAAAGAACTTAATAGCTGCAAAAGTTTCAGTATTAGAATCTGGATCAACACCATTTTCATGACGGTATCCCGGTACTTCTTTTCCTTCAACCCAGCCTTTGGTATATTGACCGCGTACTGTACTGAAACGGATATCATCAGGACCAAAAGGACGCATTGCTTTCAATACATCTACTTTTTTATTTCTGATTTCATCAGCATCGAAATTAACAGGCGTTTCCATACCAATTAAGCAAAGCAATTGCAATAAGTGATTTTGGATCATATCTCTCAATGCGCCGGCACTTTCGTAATATCCACCTCTATCGCCTACACCCAGTTGTTCCGTTACCGAGATCTGAACGTGATCGATATAAGTCCGGTTCCATAATGGCTCCAGGAAGGAGTTGGCAAAACGGAAAGCCATGATGTTTTGTACAGTCTCTTTACCCAGGTAATGATCTATACGATAGATCTGTTTTTCTGTGAAAATGCTGGTCAAGATGCAGTTCAGCTCTCTTGCTGTTTCCAAATCGCGACCAAAAGGTTTCTCAATTACAATTCTGCAATTGTCTTCCGTACCTGCTAATTCGTATTTAGATAGGCATTTTGCGATTAATGGGAATAAGTTTGGCGCTACAGCTAAGTAGTAAAGGATTTGAGTAGTAGGACCAAATTCTTTTTGATGCGCTTCGATATTTGCTTTTAATTCGCCAAAGGTTTCAGGGGCTTCCACATCAACCGGGCTGTAAAAAACATGACTAGCAAATTTATCCCACTTCTCTTGCTTCACCTTACCTGATCTTGAAAAGCTGTTTACACCATTCATGATGGTGTCTCTGAAGTTTTCATCAGTAAGCTTCTTTCTGGCCGTGCCAATAATGGCGAACTGGCTTGGCATATAGCCATCCGAGTAAAGGTTGTAAAGAGCGGGCGCCAATTTGCGCAGATTTAAATCACCGGTACCACCAAAAATTACGATAATGGTTGGATTGAGGCTGATACTTGTTTTCATTCTACTGTTTTTTACAAATTATTTGAATTCCAGTCGGCATGGAAAATACCGGCTTCATCTGTACGTTCGAAAGTATGGGCGCCAAAGAAATCTCTCTGTGCCTGCGTTAAATTAAGTGGAGACTTATCTGTTCTTAAAGAATCATAATAAGTTAATGCCGAAGCAAAAGCTGGTACGGCAAAGCCATTTTGAATGGCCGAACCAATTACTTTTCTGGTTCCCGGAACGATCTCCTTTAACAATTCCTGGATGCCTGCATCTGCATAAAGGTGAGCCAGATCAGGTTGTTTTTTATAAGCCTGGTAGATGTTCTCTAACAAAGTAGCTCTAATGATACAACCACCGCGCCAGATCTGAGAGATCTCTTGCAGGTTCAGCTCGTACTTAAATTCTGTAGAGGCTTGCGTAAGTAGGTGTAAACCTTGCGCATAACAAGTGATCATAGAGAAGTAAAGCGACTGCTCCAATTGTACTTCAAATTCGGCAACATTCTCGATTTTTTCAGCAGCATGCGGTAGGGCAGCAGCTAGAGCGACACGTAATTGTTTGAATTTAGAAAGATCTCTGCAGCTTACCGACTCATTGATGGTTGGGATAGGCAATTGCAGATCCATAGAAACCTGTGAAGTCCATTTACCAGTTCCTTTAGACTTGGCTTCATCTTTAATCACATCGATTAAATAACCGCCGGATTTTTCGTCTTTAACTTTAAAAATATCTCTGGTTACTTCCATAAGGAAACATTGTAACCTGCCTTCGTTCCATTTTTTGAAGGTGTTGTAGATTTGCTCGTTATCGTAACCCATACCGTTTTTAAGTAGGTAATAAGTTTCGGCAAGGATCTGCATCATGGCATATTCGATACCATTGTGCACCATTTTTACAAAGTGACCAGAAGCGCCCGGACCGATATAGGCCACACAAGGATCGCCATTTACTTTAGCAGATACGGCTTCAAGGATAGGTTTTACTGCGGTATAAGCCGCTTTATCACCACCTGGCATCATACTAGGACCGAAACGTGCACCTTCTTCACCGCCAGAAATTCCCATTCCGAAGAAGTGAATACCTTGTCCTGCAAGTTCAGTTGCTCTTCTGCTGGTATCGGTGAAGTGTGAGTTTCCACTGTCGATGATCATGTCGCCCTTATCCAATAAAGGAACAAGCTCCTGAATTACACTGTCTACAATTTGCCCTGCAGGAACCAATAACATGACTCTTCTTGGCAATTCTAATGATTGGATAAAATCTTCTAAAACAGCAAAACCTTTTAAATTATGGGCTTTACCATCTTCCTCCAATTTTTCCAGCATCTTGGCGCTTTTGTCGTAACCTGTTACGGCAAAACCATTATCGGCCATGTTGAGCAATAAATTGCGGCCCATGGTGCCAAGGCCGATCATTCCTAAAGTATATTTGTTGTTCATTGTCTATTTTTTATTAGGGTGGTTGGTAAATACATGATATTTTTCTTCCAGGTCCCAAAGTTTCGCGCCGCCCTTAATTCCGTCTTTATTGGAAACCAGTTTGATGTTGTGATCGAGCGCAAAGTTGATTTCCTTGGAGTTACCACCGCCTATATAAAGTGTATCGTAGTTGAATACTGTTTTGTAGATTTCGATGATGCGCTGCAAGCGTTCATTCCATTTCTCTTTACCGATTTTTAGGAAGGCTTTGTCGCCGATATAATCATCGTAGTCTTTGTTTTTGGTAATGGGTAGGTGAGCCAGTTCCAGATGTGGAAGCAGCTCGCCATCAAATACCAGGGCTGTACCGAAGCCGGTACCAACCGTAAATACAATTTCAAATCCTTTGCCAGCTACAATTCCTAAGGCTTGTTGGTCGGCATCGTTGATTAAGCGCACAGGTTTGCCGTAGATATCACTTACCTGCTGGGCAAGGTCTACATCGATCCATTTGTTTGCAGCCAGGTTAACTCCCGTTTGTACTCTGCCACATTTTACATAACCAGGAAAGCCTATAGAAATCTTTTCGAAATCATCGTTGAGGGTAGCAACAAGCTCCTTAATGCATTTTAATACGTCTTGCGGAGTGGCCTTGTTTGGTGTAGGTACCTTTTTGAACTCGGAAATCAGATCGCCTTTTGAGTTTAAAATACAGGCTTTAATGCTAGTGCCACCAATATCAATCGATAAAATATTAGGGTTTTTCTCGTTTTTCTTTGTAACTGGCATGTTTTGCTTTTAGGATAAAAAATGGCCTGTTCTTTAATGTCGCTCAAAATAACAAAATAAAGAGCAATATTCTTCTATACTAAGGATGAAAATTAGGCATTCTCATGAAAATTAGCCATTCTCGTCAAGAGCTGCATTGCTTCGCTGAAAAAGCGAAGAAGGCTAGGCTCTTTCTGAGAAGGCAAATTTTCTCCTCACAGGGGGGCTAGCAGGAGGGTTAGTTTTATTGAAAGTGTGTTATTCGTCATGCAGGCACAGGCCCATGTCGGCATCAAAACACGCTGTAATACTGATGATTGAATTTAGCCCCGCCATGAACTAGGTTTGTTAACGTATGGAATATTTTTTAGTTTTGAGCTGGAATTAAAAAATAGCCACATGAAAGAAGTTACCCACGAGTATGGGGTTGATTTGTTCTGGAAAGAGCATCTGGCAAAAGAACTTGGTGGCTTTGTAGAGGGTAGTTATCTCAAAATACCGGAAGAAGTACATAGTGGCACCCGCTATGTTTTGGAGGTTAGCCCATTTGCAACGGTATTGATTATAGATGCAACCTACAATCAGCAGGTCACTTACCGTCAACGCAATAGCAAACAAGATTTTATTGGGGTTTATTTTAATCTTACCGAGGGGGATGCATTTCATGTGCTGGATAAAGTTTCGAAACCCGTAGGACGCTGGAATTATAATCTGGCAATTATGGATAGCGGTCTGGATGCAGATTACATTGTGATGGAGGGGAGTGAGACTTACATGATCTCCATTTTTATAGCTAAAACTGCTTTTAAAAAACACCTTGGAAAATTACCCCAGTTTAAAGCAGTACTGGATGCTGTTTTTGATGCCGATCAAAATACCTTTATCAGGTATGAGCGAATGACTAATGAAGCTTGGTGGTTGATTGATGAATTACGTAAAATAGATATGGATGATCCGCTCTATGACGTGTTTTTAAAGGGAACGGTGTATGCATTAATGGCCGATTATATGGATCAGGTAGCGGGGCAGGAAGAAGAATTGATTGAAAAAGTACTGAAGGAAGATCTGACTGCTATTATAAACTCGCAGTTGGTATTACTGGATCAGATCACAAACCCTTTTCCTGGAATAGCTGCATTGGCAGCTGATGCTTGTATGTCGGAAACCCGTTATAAAACACTATTTAAAAAGCTGACGGGATTGAGTCCGAATGTCTTTTTTCTAAACAATAAGCTTTTGCTTGCGAAACAAATGTTGGAGCATGGTGAACAAACGATAGGGCAGATTGCCGCGCAATATAGTTTTGCCAATGCGTCGCACTTTGCTGAACTTTTTAAAAACGCTTTTGGAGTCGCTCCGAAAGAACATATCAGCTATCTTTAATTGATGTATGAAAATACCCTACATATCAGACATAGTTATGCTTTAAGTCCGGATTGGCATCAAGTGTTAGCCGATGCGCTGGGGGCGAAACTTATTAATGACCAACAATTGGTATTGCCTGAAAATATAGGTAAGGGTGGTTCTTTTTTTCTGGAGGTGATGCCCGGTTTTTCTTTATTGCTGTTAGATGTAACTTTCCATATTCCTATCTCATTTACACAGCAGGCAAGCAAAGATCATTTTTATCTGGCATATTATGATTTGAATGATGAAATCAACAGTCATACTGTAGCAGGCACAGCTCATCAGATCGGTTACCAATCTAAGCTGGGTATGGGCTTTACGGATAGCCGTATCGAAAGCATATTGACGCCTACGGTTAACGAACGGTATTACAGCTTGCGCCTGTTTATCAGTAAACAACTGCTGGTGTCGCTGATGGGAAATAACAAACCACAGGAGGTAATTGAAACCCTGTTTGACGATACGCAGAATACCTTATTTTTTTATAGCCATATAGATAGCAGTACCCGTCTTTTGCTCAGAAAATTAAAGGAAAGGTCTTTTGATGAGCCTTCATTTGAATTGTTCGCTAAGGGGACTGCCTTAAAAATCTTAACCTATTTGGTTAGGCGTATAAGGAATATTGAACCCATAATTGAAAAACTATCTCCGGCAGATACCGCTGGGATATTGCGTACCAGTCAATATTTATTAGATAATTTATTACTGGATTTTCCTGGCGTGGCCATGTTGGCTACTATGGCGGGGATGTCTGAATCTAAGTTTAGAAAGCTGTTTAGCAAGCTTATGAAAAGTAGTCCGAATAGTTTCTTTCTACAGGAAAAACTGCTCCTGGCTCAAAATTTATTGCAGAGTGGAAATTTCAATTCGATACGCGATGTAGCGCTGGAAGTGGGTTACAGTAAGCCCGGATATTTTGCTGAAGCTTATAAGAAAGCGTTCGGCACCTTGCCACAGGATATATTCATTAAATCTATTATTTAACCTTTTGGTCTTAATCCGTTAGCATAAAACCGTTTTCTGGCATCCTTGTCGCTTGGCTCGCTGTACCTTTGTTTCAACAAAAAGATAGGGAATTGCTATTGCAATGGAGGATGAGTTTAATTTAATATGATAAAGTCAATGATTACGAAAGGAGGATTTACTTTTCCTGGGATAGAAAATACGCCGGGTTTACATCCTGAGCAATTAGTAGTAGAAGCTTTAAAAGTGATGCTTGATCGTGGAGATGAAGTTTTACCTGTAGTTGAAGAAGGCCAATGTATAGGGTTGATTTATGTGAGGGATCTTGTGCGGTTTCTGCATGACAATGCTGAGGGCAGTGATTTGTTCTATCATAAACTGAATTTCGATTTAAGAAGCGCTGTTATTTCAATGCATCGACAGTTTAATGCTTCTGAAGAGATTTAAGGTATGTGTAGGGGGAAATGAGGTGTACAGAAATTAAGTTATTTCTTCGTGATTTTGCGGAGTAATGTATTAATATTGTACAGTTTTTAGCTTGAGGATGTATAATCAATGAAGAAAAATATTTTTGCAATAATCGGAAGTGCGAGTAAAAATTCCTCGAATTTGAGGTTGGTGGAAAAGATTGCAGCATTGAGTGATAAGGATTTTAACTTCATTATTTTCGATCGTTTAGCTGAGCTGCCGCATTTCAATCCAGAATTGTCTCTTGAAAATACGCCCCAGGAAGTTTTAGATTTCAGAGCCGCCGTTCTACAAGCCGATGGTATATTGATCTCCACACCAGAGTATATTTTCAGTATACCGAGTGGTTTGAAAAATGCGATTGAATGGTGTGTAGCTACCACTGTTTTCTCGGGTAAACCACTCGGTATCATCACTGCTTCTGCTAGTGGTATAAAAGGGCATGAGGAGCTTCAGCTCATCATGAGTACGTTGGAAACAACCTATAACGAAAATACCCTGTTGCTGATACAGGGTATTAAAAGTAAAATTGACACATCCGGGAACATAACAGACCCAAAAACAGCGCAGCAGCTCGAAGCTTTTGTAAAAGCGTTTCAGGTTTTGGTAAGGATATTGCCTTAAGCCAGCAATACCGATGGATCTTCCGGCACAGAACCTTTAATCAAGTGACTTACGCTATCTAAGGTAATCGATGCGATTTGTGACAGGGCCTCTTCTGTAAAAAAAGCCTGATGGCCAGTTACCAATACATTAGGGAAACTCATCAAACGCTGAATCTCATCATTTTCAATAATAGATCCAGAGAGATCCTTGAAGAACAGTTTTTCTTCCTGCTCGTATACGTCAATTCCCAAATAAGCGATATGTCCGGATTTTAAAGCCTGAATCACATCATGCGTATTGATTAATCCCCCTCGACTGGTATTGATCAACGTTACCCCTTTTTTCATCTTAGCAATTGTACTTTCGTCGATCAGGTAATGGTTTTCCGGACTAAGCGGGCAATGAAGAGAAATGATATCCGACTGTGCCAATACCTCTTCAAAGGGGAGGTATTGAATACGTTCTGCTTTTAGGGTTTTATCTTCATAAATATCATAGGCAATTACCTTACAGCCAAAACCAAGCATGATTTTGATAAAAGCCTTGCCTATTTTTCCTGTCCCGATGACACCTACCGTACGACCATGAAGGTTGAAACCTAAAAGGCCATTTAAGGAGAAATTCTGCTCGCGTACACGGTTGTAGGCTTTGTGGGTTTTTCTGTTTAAAGTTAGCAACATGGCTACTGCATGCTCTGCAACTGCTTCTGGAGAATACGCTGGAACCCTGCAGATGCTGATGCCGTGTTTTTTTGCTGTTTCAAGGTGCACATTGTTGAAACCTGCACAGCGCAAGGCGATCACTTTAACACCTTTGGCCGCCATGATATCAATGACCTCTTCTGTCAGTTTATCATTTACAAATACGCATACCACTTCGGTACCTTCACTAATTGCATTTACTATATGTGGCCCCAGGTGCGTTTCCCAGAACTCCAATTCGAAACCATACGTTTCATTATACTTGTTGAAAAAGGTTTTATCGTATGGCTTCGTGGAGAAAAATGCTATTTTCATAAATGTTAGTGATTTTATGCGGCTTGGTACCCTGCTAAAATACTAACTTTTTTGCTAACTCTATTTCTGCTTTTGTAATGGTATGGAGTCTGCCCGGATATATCTTTACGGTCACATTGGCGTTCATCTTTTTCAGGATTCCTTCACTTACCTCAACTCTTGAAACCGGTACATGCGGATCAGGATCACCAGTGGTAATTAGCACAGGGGTCTGTTTAAAGTTGCCTTTGTAATTTTGCATATTGAGCTCCTTGCCAATCAATCCGCCAGTAAAAGCAACTGCACCCCCATATTTGCCTGCGTTTCTAGTGATGTATTCTAAAGTTAAGCAAGCGCCCTGAGAGAAACCTATAAAGTAGATCTGCTCTTGTGGAATGCCCGCGTTTTCAATGTCTGCCACTAGATCTTTAATGATCGTCAGGGCCGAATCTAATGCAGGTTGGTTATCTTTAACAGGCGCGATAAAACTATATGGATACCAACTATGGTTTGTAGCTTGAGGGGCAAAGAGCGCCGCATCTGCTATTTCCAGATGATCATTTAGGGAGAGGATGTCTTCAGCAGACGCTCCTCTTCCATGAATAAAGATAACGGCCTTTTTCGCTTCCGCAATAGGGAGGCCGCCAGTAATGATATCTTTTTGATGTGTGTACATGTTAAGTTAATTTTGGTAAAATACCTTCTATTTCTTCTCGGATACTTTCGTATTGTGCAGGTAATTTTAGGTTGTGACCTAATTCATCCAGGGACTCATCAATGGTGAAGCCAGGATTGTCCGTAGCCAATTCGAAAAGTACGCCTCCGGGTTCGCGGAAATACAATGAATAGAAGTAATTGCGGTCTATTTTTTCGGTGATGTTTAATCCTTGTTCCACTATTTTGTCTCTGAAATACATCAATGTAGCTTCATCTTTTACCCTAAAGGCTACATGGTGCACAGATCCACCAGCCACATGGCCAATTGCTTCACCCGGAGCTTCAACCAGATCTACAATATTCGCCTGCTCAACGGTATCAATTACAAACCTTGAACGGTTCACTTCTGTTTCGGCTAGTTTATAACCAAATATTTGAGTCAACACAGCAGCTGTAGCCTCCATTTTATTGGTGGTAATGGTAATGTGATGAAAACCATGAACTGCATTTTCTTTGCTTACGGCTGCGGTTTCCCATTGCGGGCGTGTATCTTTTACTTTAGCTTCGGTTAACTCAAATTTCAATCCATCTGGATCTAAAAAAGTTAGGTAGCGCTCGCCGAATTTGACAGCAGGTTTATTGTAAATGATGTTGTGTTGCTCAAAGCGGTTTTGCCAAAAGTCTAAACTTCCAGCCGGAACGCTATAGCCGATTTCGGTAACCTGTTTAGTACCTCTTCTGCCAGCTTGTATGCCTTCCCATGGGAAAAATGTTAAAATGCTTCCAGGTGTTCCTTTTTCATCTCCATAATAGAAATGGTAGGTATGTGGATCATCAAAGTTTACGGTCTTTTTTATCAATCTTAATCCCAGAATTCCAGTATAAAAGTCATAGTTTTTTTTTGCGTTACCAGCTATTGCTGTAATGTGATGTATTCCTAAAATTTCGTTCTTCATGATGCTTTATTTAAATTACAACACAAAATTACGTTTTGAATGTTTTACAAATCTTATCATAGATTAAGAAATGACTAAATTGCTCCTCACCACCATTTTATTGTTTATAGGTTTTTATATGGCTGATGCCCAGGATTCTATTGCTGTGAGCATTTATCCGAAATACGATAAAGCAAGTCCATTTCATCGTTTTTTGTTTGGAGAGAATTACAGAAAAGAGTACGCGCTGCCGGTAAGGGTGCCAATTATTCGAATTTCTGTGATTAAAGGCGGACTTACACCCACTCAACGTGGTGGCGGTAACCAATCACATTCGCTACGATTGGTAGATAAGAAAGGAAAAGAATGGGTGTTGAGGAGTGTAGAGAAGTTTCCGGAGATACTTTTACCCCCGATTTTGAGAAAAACAATTGCTGGCGAAGTGGTGAAAGACAACATGTCGGCACAGAATCCTTTCTCGGCTTTGGTGGTACCCGCTATCGCAAAAGCCGTAAATGTTCCCCATAGTGATCCTATGATTGGCTGGGTAGTACCCGATGAAAAATTAGGAGAATATGCTAAAGTATTTGCCAATACCTTGTGTTTGCTGGAAGAAAGAGAGCCTGCAGGGGATACGGATAACTCGGGGAAAATGATGCGTAAACTAAATGACAACAACGACTATACTTACGATGGCCCTTTATTGCTAAGGGCAAAGGCTTTGGATGCTTTGTTGGGCGACTGGGACAGGCATGAGGATCAATGGCGCTGGAAACCGATAAAGCGTGCGGACGGGATCACGGAATATCAGGCAATTCCCCGTGATCGTGACCAGGTTTTTTATCTAACTCAAGGCATCATTCCAAGGTATGCCCAGGTTTCCTGGCTTTTACCAATGATTCAGGGCTATGATAGAAATTTGCGCGACATCAATTGGTTTTTTTGGGAGGGAAGAGAGATTTATAGTAAGTGGTTTGCTCAATTGACTGAGGAAGAATGGACAAGGATTGTAAATGACTTTTGTAATTCGGTCACAGATGAAGTGATGGAAAGAGCTTTAAAGAAGTTACCGGAACCTGGATATTCATTAAGGCACGATCAGCTGCTTGCTCAAATGAAGGAGAGAAGGGCAACATTGCCTCAAATGATGAGCGAGTACTATCATTTTATAAACCGTATTGTGGATGTACAGGCAACGAATAAAAATGAATTGGTTAAAATCACAGATGCTCCGGGAAAGGCACTAAAGGTTACGATCCATAAAATAGCAAAAGACGCTACGGTGAAGGACATTACTTTTAACCGAACATTTGATCCGGTAGTGACCAAAGAAATCAGGTTGTATATAAAGGATGGTAATGATAGCCTGGTGCTGAATAACAACAGTTCAGCGATCAAGTTGAGAATCATAGGAGCGGAGGGACAAAAGGCATATCAGATAGAAAACGCTTATAGAAAGGTGCGGGTTTATGGCAAGGAGGACAATGTTACCTTGACTGGAAATACAGGCCGGGCATATAAAAAATTGGATAGCGATACGTCGAATACCCACTTTGTGCCCACCGATCTGTATACACGAAGAACTTTGCTCTTAAATGCTGGCTACAATATCGATGATCGATTATTGTTAGGACTTTCTTATAAAATTGTACAACCAGGTTTTCGGAAACTACCTTACGGAAGCATACATTCCTTTTCTTTTCTACATTCTTTTGCAACCGCGGGCTTTAGGTTTAATTATAAGGCTGAGTTGTTTAAGGTCTTAGGCAAAGCCGATGTGGTTGTGCAGGCCGATGTTTTTGCACCAGAAAATTCCCAAAACTTTTATGGCTTGGGGAATGAAAGTACTTTTAACAAGAGCGGTGATTTTGTGCGTTATTACAGGGCAAGATTTAGTATCTATCAGTTGGATCCTGCGCTAAGGTGGTCATCGGTAAATTCATCATTAAGTGTTGGTCCTTCTTTCCAATATTATACTTATGATAAGGAAGACAATGAAGGTCGGTTTATTACCCAGACTCAGGAATTGAACTCGCCAGACAGTGCAACAATAACAAAGGCTAAACTATTTGCTGGCTTGGTTGTTAATTACATCAACAATACCCGAAATAACGATATTTTACCTTCTGCCGGCACTTATTTGGAAGCACGCATGGCTGCATATAAAGGTTTAAATACCTTTTCTAATTCTATTGGTCAACTTACGGCAGCTTTTTCTATTTACAAAGACCTAAGCAAGGGGCGGAAAATAGTACTTACCGATCGCATTGGTGGTGGCGTCACCATTGGTAAGCAGGCTTTTTATCAATCACAGTTTATAGGTGGACAAGGGAATTTATTGGGATACAGGGAGTTTAGGTTTGGCGGACAGCATAGCCTTTATAATAATTTAGAAATGAGGGTTAGAATTGCTGATTTCATAAACTATATCCTACCAGGGCAATTTGGATTGCTGGGCTTTCATGATGTGGGTAGGGTTTGGGCAAAAGACGAAAAATCAGATGTTTGGCACCAGGGCTATGGTGGCGGTATTTATTTTTCTCCAGCATCACTTAGTGTATTTCGCTTTGTGATGGGACATTCTGACGAAGGTTGGTACCCATATGTATCCTTGAAGTTCCGATATTAAATTATGACTTATAATTAATAAATGCCATTTTTAGAATGAAAGAAAAGCTGTAATTTAGCGCCTCATTTTATCAGATAACAGGATTCGTTAATCATGAAGAAAAACTTTATATCCAACTCGCGTGAATCGATAAGGATGTTCAAAAACCCCTTGTTCGAAGCGTTGTCAAAAGTACCTTATTACGTACCACTAATAGTTTTTATACCAATTATTAGTTATTTCCTTTGGACTGCGGTTGTAGCTTATGGGGTTTTGGCGCTTTTGCTGAATCTCGTTATGGGCTTAATCGCTTGGACGCTTGTGGAGTATATCATGCACCGTTGGGTTTTTCATTTCTATCCTTCGTCTAACTGGGGTAAACGCATACATTTCATATTTCATGGTGTACACCATGATTATCCAAATGACGCACAGAGATTAGTATTGCCACCTTCGGCAAGTATCCCTTTGGCAACTGCATTTTATTTTCTGTTCAGGTGGTTATTGCCATTTGATATGTTAAATGGTTTCTTTGGTGGTTTTTTATTGGGTTATCTTTTTTATGATATTACTCATTACATGCTACACCACGCCCAATTTAAGAATGGGTTATGGAAAAAAATTAAACATCACCATATGCTGCACCACTATGATGATTCTACAAAAGGCTATGGAGTAACCTCTGCTTTATGGGATAAAATCTTCGGTTCAGATTTTCTGAAAAAATAAATTGCTTTAATTAGGGGAATATTTTAATTTTAGCTTCAACACACAACCCCTAATTATTACACAAGAAATGAAAAGAACCTTAATTTTCTCAAGCTGTCTGGCTATCGGCTTGTTGAGCAGTGGATTGGCCAAGAGTCAGACTGGTAATCCAAAAAAAGACGTAGAAGCTGGTAAATTGTTGATTTCAAAATCAGATTGCTTTGCCTGTCATAAAGCTGATGCCAAGTTAGTAGGACCATCTTACGCAGACATTGCTAAAAAATATAAAGCTACAGATGCCAACGTTACCCAATTATCTGGGAAAGTGATCAAAGGCGGCAGTGGTGTTTGGGGTGCAATCCCTATGGCTGGACATCCAAATGTGAGCCAGGCTGATGCAAAGAAGATGGTAAAGTACATTCTATCTTTGAATGCAGCAGCGAAATAAGATGATGAAATTTTAAAGGAATGCCTTATTTACAAATGTAAGTAGGGCATTTTTTTTTAGATTTACCACATCAACCCTCGACTTTGATGGAATTATATAGCAAGCTTACAGACCAGGAGCTGCTGGGCTTGTTAAAGTCGGGCAAGCAGGCTGTATTTGCTGAAATTTATAACAGATACAAAGGGGTTCTGTACCTACATGCTTACCGGATGATCCAGAATAGGGAAGAAGCAAAAGACGTTGTTCAGGAACTTTTTGCTGCTATCTGGACCAATCACGAAAGGTTGAATATTAAAACAACGCTATCGGCCTATCTTTACGGCGCGATCAGAAACCGAATTCTCGATGTAATTGCGCATCAAAAGATTGTTTTAAAATACACGGATTCCTTGCAAAACTTTTTGGAAACGGGAGAATCGGTAACAGACGACCAAATCAGACGAAAGGAGTTGACAACAATTATTGAAACGGAAATCAGTTTGATGCCCCCAAAAATGAGGGAAGTATTTGAACTGAGCAGGCAGCAGGATCTATCTCATAAAGAAATTGCTGCTCAATTGAATATTTCTGATAAGACTGTGAAAAAGCAAGTTAGCAAAGCGATTAAGCTTTTGCGTCTGAAAATAAATGTATTGTTAACTTTTTTTTAATGTAGCGTACTACCAGTAGTATCGTTGTCCGTCTTACGTGTATAAAGGGATTAATTTTCTTTTAACCGTATGAAGAACAATAAAGCAAAAGCACTTTTAGCGCAATATAAAAAAGGTAAGGTTAGTCCGCAGGAACGAGCTGAGCTGGAAAGTTGGTATAACCAGCAGGCGCAACAAAATCCATCTTTGAAGGATCACCATGATTTTGCTGAGGCCTTAAATGATTTGGATGCAGCATTCCCTTTTGATACAAACACAAAACCAATTAAAATTTATCCTTGGTCACTGATTGCCTCGGCGGCGGCTGTGATCCTTTGTTTAAGCATTGGACTTTATTTTTATGTGGGAAAATCCAATGCTGGCAGGCAATTTCAATTTGCAAATGATATAAAACCGGGTGGAAATAAGGCATTTTTAACTTTAGCTGATGGTTCGAAAATATCGCTTACTGATGCCCTGGATGGAAAGGTTGCTGAGCAAGCTGGTGTAAGCATTACTAAAACTAAAGATGGGCAGTTGATCTATACGGTAGCACAACAAGGTAGCGTAGATGGCGCTGCGGTATTTAACACCATCGAAACTCCGAGAGGTGGACAATATCAGATCAAACTTCCTGATGGCACAAAGGTATGGCTCAACGCATCTTCATCCTTAAGATACCCGGCAGCATTTACAGGGAATAGTCGTACTGTGGAGTTAAAAGGAGAAGCCTATTTTGAAGTAGCAAAGGATAAGCGCAAGCCATTTAAGTTGCGCTCGGCTAGGCAGGAATTGACGGTTTTAGGTACTCATTTTAACATTAGCGCTTATACGGATGAAAGTCAGGTGAAAACCACCTTATTGGAAGGCTCTGTACAAATTAGTCCGACTGAAGGAGAGGCCGCCAAAAAAGGCTTGGTGCTTAAACCAGGTCAACAATCCCAGCTTTCGGCAGCGGGATTAACCGTTAAAACGGCCGATACGGAAGAAGCTGTAGCCTGGAAAAATGGCTATTTCAAATTCAATGACGAGGATATTGCAACGATTTTAAAGAAAATATCGAGATGGTACGATGTTGATATACAGTATGAAGGGAAGATGACGGACAAGATTTTTAACGGGAAAGTTTCGCGTTATGGTAATGTTTCGGAAGTGCTTCAGATCTTACAATTAACAGGGGCTATTCAATTTAAAATAGAAGGAAGGAGGATCATCGCTATGCCATAGTCTTTACAAAAACACAGCGGTGAAGCAGCATAAAAAATCAGGAACCGACGGCGAATCGGAACCTGATCTAAGTCTGGCTTTACTCAAATTATTGCTTGAACTAATAAATCGATTGATCAACCAGACCAAACAAAAGTATGAATTTTTATATTCAAACCTCCTTGTGCTACGATAAGAAATCGGGCCCTTGGATAAAATGCACCAGGAAGATAATTATGCGAATTAACCTCATCGCTTTTTTCATTGCCTTGGCCTGTTTTCAGGTTTCGGCTTCCAGTTTTGCACAAAAGATTACCCTAAAGCAAAAAAATGCTGCCCTTACAGATGCGCTTCGCGTCATAGAGGCACAGAGTGGTTATTACATCTTTTACAATACGCCTATGCTGCGGAATGCAGCTCCAGTAAATGTGAACCTTAAAAATGCAAGTCTAGACCAGGCATTGAAGGCTTTGCTGGATGGACAGTTGTTTACTTATGCGATCATAGACCGCACGGTTGTGATACAGCGTAAAGAACGGGTGTTGATGGATGTAATACGGGACTATTTTAGAGCCATCAATATCCGGGGGCGAGTATTGGATGAGAGCGGTCAGCCCCTGGCTGGGGCTTCCATAAAAATTAAAGGTAGCAATAGGGTAGTGATGACCAATGCAGATGGGCGCTTTGAGCTTGTTGGCGTAGATGAAAAAGCCATTATTGTGATCTCTTATATAGGTTATGAACCAAAGGAGCTAAAAGCAGATAGTGATCTAAGCAACATTAAGCTAATTGTTACCAGCAGCAAACTGGAAGAAGTGATGGTGAGCACGGGCTATCAAACCTTGCCAAAAGAACGCGCAACAGGTTCATTTAGCGTGGTGCCCAGAGAGGTCTTAAAGAGAAGGATGGAAACCAATTTGCTGGACAGGATAGAAGGCTCGGTACCTGGTCTCTTTATGAAAAACGGCGACATTAACATTCGTGGAATATCTACACTGTATGGAAATCGCGCTCCGCTTTATGTGGTCGATGGATTTCCTTACGAAGGCAGTATCGATTATTTAATTAATGATGATGTAGCTGATATCTATTTATTAAAAGATGCAGCGGCAGCTTCTATATATGGTAGTCGCGCGGCAAACGGAGTAATCGTGATTACCACCAAAAAAGGATCACCAGGAAAGACGAGGGTAAGCTATGGTAACAGCTTTTTCGTAACACCACTTCCTGATGTGTCTTATTTCAATTTTATGAACGCAAAGGAAACGGTGGATTTGCAGGAAGAGTTATTTAATTTGAATCACGAGGATTACTCAGATTACGTCAAACGCTCTGCTCAACCAAAAGCCATTGAAGCATTGTATTTGCATGAAAATGGGGATATCACCAAAGATCAGCTAGATGCTACATTAAATAGGTTAAGAGGGTTAGACAATAGATCGCAGTTAGAAGGCTTATTGATGCAGAAGCAGTTTAAGCAACAGCACAATCTCTCCGTTTCTGGAGGAAATGAAGTCCATGAGTTTAGACTTTCTGCGAATTACACCCGTAATCGGGGATATAATATCGGCAGCAGTAGTAATGATATCAATCTGAACTTAAATGAGCGCGTAAGGATTTCGAAATGGTTAGAGGCTGGTGTAAATGTAGCGACTAATTTTAGCGACAATAAGTTTTCGCCGATTAATGCTTTAGGATATTATAAATCCGTAATGCCTTACGAGATGTTACAGGATGAAAACGGAGAAAATTTACGCTGGAACTACCGTAAGTCATCTTATGAGATAGAACGCTTAATAGGGTTGGGATTGCGTGATGAATCTTTTAATCCATTAAACGAGCTAGATAAATTTGATGGTTTAGGGAAGTCAAACTATGTAAGGATAAATGGAAATGTTACGGCTAAAATTATAAAAGGACTCTCTTTGGATCTAAAATATCAGATCGAAAAAGGGGGAAATTATAGCAAAAGCTATTATAAGAAAACATCGTATCAGGTAAAAAACATGATCAATGATGCGACCTTGATAAGAAATGGAGTAGATACATCCTATGTTCCTAATGGCGGACAAATCTATGAAGGGAGGGGCGATTCCCGCAGTTATACGGCACGTGCCCAGCTAAACTTTGATCGTCAGATTGCAGCCAAACACCATACTACATCACTAATTGGTGTGGAGCAGCGGAGTGTAATGGGAGCTTCTACGAATACCCACCGGATGGGCTATGATGACAATAACATGAGGTATACGCCTGTGAATGCAGTAAGTATGGCCAGAGTGCCCGGTACACAGTCGCTAAATAACGAATTCAATTACGATGAAACTCAGTACAATAATTTTGGTGCTTACGAAGATCGTTTTGTTTCTGTATACGCAAATGTAGGGCATACTTATAACGATAAGTACACAGTTACCGGTAGTGTACGTATCGACGATTCGAACTTATTTGGCACAGATCCGAAATATCGTCACCAACCATTATGGAGTGTGGGCGCAAGTTGGCAATTGGGCAAGGAGTCGTTTATGAAAAATGTACGTTGGATAAATAATTTGAGTCTTCGTGCTACTTATGGTTTAAATGGCAACGTGGCTAAAACCGTGGGACCTTATTTACTGGCCACTACGATTTATAATATGGAAGCCTTAGCTATGGCAACTCAAATTACAGCTCCGCCAAACAAATCTTTAAGATGGGAAAGTACAGCGGTCACCAATATTGGGCTTGATTTTTCTATTCTTAACGATCGCATATCCGGATCAATTGATTTGTATGGTAGAAAGAGTACGGATTTACTGGGCGAAAGAGAGACCGATCCAACCAATGCTTTTAGTACGGCGTTGGTTAACTATGGTAGTTTATACAATCGTGGAATTGAACTGGGCTTAAACTCAACCATCATTAGAAACAATAATTTCAGCTGGATGACCAATGTCAGCCTGAGTTTTAACAAAAACAAGATGACGGAGATCAGTACCAGGCATGAGACGGTATATGGTTATACGGATGGTGCAGGAATAGAAAAGGTGGGCTATCCGATGAGTAGCGTGTTTAACTTTAGATGGGCTGGTTTAGACCCGACTAACGGAACCGTGATGGTGTATGATAAGGACGGTAATGTGGTTAGAAACTATGACACTCAGGGCGGTTATGTTGCAAATATGACTGATGTAAATGGACTGGAGTATGCAGGTACTTTACGTCCGACTTATACTGTTGGTTTTAACAATTCATTTAGATATAAGCAATTTAGTTTGGCCATACAGCTGATCGCCAATGGTGGAAATGTGATGCGCGATGCAGTGCCAACCATCTTGTCGAAGAATAACTTTCAGCAGAATATAGATCGCCGTGCGATGAACTTCTGGAGAAAGCCGGGAGATGAAAAAATACCCGGGGTAATGCCTGCACCTGATCTGAATAATACCGGTAATTCTTATTTCGCTTCCTTATGGTATGCCGCAAACATCAATACCTTAAAAGCAGATTACATCAAGATTAGAAGCATCACCTTTAATTATGATTTAACATCTGCACTTTTCAAAAAGAGGAAGGATATAAATGCCATATTGAATTTCCAGGTGCGGGATCCTTTTAGATGGTTTAGAAATGATAGAGGCCTTGATCCGGAAGCGTATTCGCCATCGAGCATTTATGCAGACAGAACTATGCCCGTTACGCCTGTTTACAGCCTTGGTGCCAATGTTAACTTTTAATCCTACAGAACATGAAATCTAAATATTTATTATTCCTATTGATCCTGATCTCATTTAGTGGATGTAAGGATTATCTGGACATTGTGCCAAAAGGAAAACTGATCCCTACTACAGTAGAGGATTATGAAAATATGCTAAACGACATGACCGTTGTTACGTATGGCGATTATTTTAATGACTTGCTTACTGATGATGTGTTTTTACCTGAAGAGAATCCTGGGGCTCTTTTCAGCAGACAACCGCTGCATGCACGAAGGATTTATACTTTTAAAAAGCAGGTTTTTGATCCGGGATCTAATGATTTTTTATGGACCGAGACTTACAAGCGTATCTTTTATTTTAACAGTGTAGCTAACGACATTATGAAGGCTACGGATGGAACGGAAAGCAATAAAAAAAGCGTAAGGGCTGAAGCATTATTTGGCCGAGCTTTAGAGCATTTATTGTTGGTGAATATATATGCAAGGCATTATGATCCATCAACAGCTGCTACTGATCCGGGTGTGCCTTTGGTATTGGTGGCCGACATCAGTGCTAAGCACCGTCGCAATACGGTAAAAGAGGTATATGATCAGATTATTCTGGACCTGGAAGAAGCGGTTAAATCACTGCCGGCAAAGAGCAAGCTGACCAAATTTAGAACCAATAAAGTAGCTGGCTATGCCCTCTTAAGTCGTGTGTATTTGTATATGGGCGACTATGCTAAAGCACTTGATTATGCCAATCAAACCCTGGCTTTATACGATACATTGGTGGATATGAATACTTTTAAAGTCGTGATTCCTGGACCCTTTCCTTATGTTCCTGGTTCGCCGGTAGGATGGACAAATATCCCGGTTGGGCAAAGTCACCCAGAATCTATTGTTGCCCGCCATTTTTTACGTCCTTTTGGTATAGGTATGGATGCTTGTGCATCGCCTGAGTTATCTGCATTATTTGATAACAATGATATGCGCTGGACGCTGTATTATGCCAATGCCTGGCCACCACTACCTCCAAATATTGACTATGTGAAGCGTTATGGGGTTAAAGTGTACTTGCGTGGTGATTATTATAACAATGCCTTAAGCACGCCAGAGGTTTACCTTACCCGTGCCGAATGTAAAGCTAGAGCAAATGACAAACAGGGCGCTTTGGATGATGTAAATAAACTAAGGAAGAATAGGATTGTACCTGCAGCATATAGAGACTTTACGCTGGCTGATTTTAACAATGATCAGGAAAAGGTATTGCGATTTGTGTTGGACGAAAGACGCAGAGAACTGGCTTTTATGGGGACAAGGATAGCCGATTTGAAACGCTTAAACAAAGATCCGAAGTTTGCTAAGGTGATCAAACATACTGCCGAAGGAAAGGAATATGTTTTGCAGCCAAATAGCGACGATTATTTGCGTCAGATTTATCCAGATGCCGCTAAGTTTAACCCAGACTGGGTGCTTAATTAATGATATAGCGTCTGTGTCACCTTATAATCTTGATTCCTAAAATGGTGATGCAGGCGCTTTCTAACTCTAAAATTCAATTTAAAAAACACTAAAAAAATGAAACCAATTTTAGCAATGCTACTCATAGCAATGAGTGGACTGAGCGCTTATGCTCAAATTAAACCTGATGCGCCCTTACCAACCGACCCAAAAGTTAGGGTAGGGAAGCTGCCAAATGGCTTGACTTATTACATCCGTCACAATAATTTCCCTAAGGGATATGCTGACTTTCAGATCTTCCATGCTGTTGGTGCCATGCAGGAAGAAGACAATCAGAATGGATTGGCTCACTTTTTAGAGCATCAGGCCTTTAAAGGATTGGCCCATTTTCCAGGTAAATCCATGACCAACTATATGGAGAAAATAGGGGTGAAGTTTGGGGATAACCTTAATGCAGCTACCACAACTGATTATACCCGTTACATGATCAACCAGGTGCCAATTACCAGACAAGGGATTATCGATACCTGTTTGCTGGTGCTGTCTGACTGGTCGGGCTCTATTACTGCCAATCAGGAAGCTGTAGATTCTGAGCGCGGTGTAATTAAGGAAGAATGGCGCATGCGTGGTGGTGTAGATTACCGGATCAATCAGGGCTTGTCACCTTATCTTTTTAAGGACTCGAAGTATGCGATGAGAAGTGTAATTGGTGATATGAAGATCATTGAAACTTTTAAACAGCAAGAGCTGATGGATTTTTACCACAAATGGTACAGACCAGATTTACAAGCTATAGCTATCGTGGGTGATTTTGATGTGGATGCCATGGAGGTATCTGTTAAAAAACTATTCTCGAAATTGCCAAAAGCGGTAAATCCTACTGCTAAGGTCCCTTATCCATTGCCTGATAATAAGGAACTGATTTACGGAACATATAGTGATAAAGAGGCATCCTCATCGTCTATCAGCTTGTTGTTTAAACATCCACAGCAAAAATGGGAGAACAGACAAAAAAGCAGTGCTTACACGCTGGGTTATCAGTATGCGATCATTACCTCAATGATGAACAGTCGTTGGGAAGAAATCGCCCATAAAAAGGATTTTGCGCTTAAGGGACTGCAGTATGGTTTTGGTTCATTTGTAGCCGATAGAGATGTTTTTAGTGTTTCTGCAGACATTAAGCCGGGTGTGGCCAACATTATGCCTGCATTTGACATGATGCTATTGGAAACAGAAAGATTTAAAAGGTATGGTTTTACAAAAGGCGAACTGGATTTGGTGAAGTCTAATTTTAAACGCAGACTAGAGCGTTCGTATCTGGAAAGAGATAAAAAACCGAATAATGCTTTTATAGAAAGTTATATGAATAACTTTTTGGAGAATACGCCAATGATCAGTTCAGAGGTATCCTACAAATTGTTTAATGAGGTGTTGGATGGCTTTACCTTGGAACAGGCTAATGCGCTGTTGAAGGGACTCTTTACAGATCAGAATGTGATTGCAACTGCAGTGACTTCAACTGAAGATGCTGCAGGTATTCCTTCCCGCGAACTGGTTGTTAAAAAGCTTGCCGGGATGTCGGCCTTGCCTGTTGAGCCTTATAAGAATAAAGCACTGGTTAAGCTTGAGCCAAAAACTGCACCGAAGCCAGGTAAGGTAATTAGCGAGAAGAAGGTTGAATTTGGGGCTACATTATGGACTTTGGCTAACGGCGCAAAGGTATATCTATTGCCAACTCCGCATAAAAAGGACGAGGTGATGATGACGGCCTATAGTGCTGGTGGTCATTCAGTAATGAATGATAAAGACTATTTCTCGGCAAGGTTGCTGACTTCTGCTTTGCTGACTTCTGGAGTAGGTAATTTGAGCTCGACAGAGTTGAGCAATGCTTTGGCGGGTAAAATTGTATATGTAACTCCGTTTTTATCGGAGTTGTCGGAGAGCTTTGATTGTGCAACTACACCATCGGATGCTGAGACAATGTTGAAATTGGTTTACATGTATTTTACGGAGCCACGCTTTGATGAAGCTGCTTTTAAAATGGATATGCAAAAGATCAAGGAAAACCTTACTTCACGCAAAAAGAACCCTTTTTCTGCTTTGCAAGACAGTGTGACTTACATCAGGAGCAATCACCATTACAGGGCCAGTAATTTGATTCTTGAAGCTAATGATATTGATAAAGTTGATTTTAGCAGGATGAAAGACATTTATCAGCAAGTCTTTGGCAATCCGGCAGATTTTGTTTTCGTTTTAACGGGAGCAATTGATCTGGTTAAGATGAAGCCGATGATAGAGAAGTATGTTGGCGGTCTTAATGGTACGCATCATAAAGATCAATGGCGTGATGTTGGGAAAAGGAATCCTAAAGGACCTGTGACCATTGATTTTAAACAAAAAATGGAAACGCCTAAGTCGACAACCTTTATTGAGTACACACGTGAAGCACCATATACATACAGACGCGCAATAACTATGCAGCTTTTGCAAGGTATCATGGATATCCGTTTTAATAAATTGTTAAGGGATGAGCGTTCTGGAATTTATTCGACCATGACTGAAGCTTCTATTGTTCAGGATCCGATTTCCAAATTGCAGCTGATTGTGTCTTTTGAGACAGATCCTAAGTTAATGGATGAGCTGACTAAGGTGGTTCATCAAGAATTGAAAAGGTTATCGGTTGAGGGAGTAGACCCTGTAGACCTTACCAAAGGTCGCGAGTTTATGAATAAAGGGCGTATCCAACGATTAACAAATAATGGTTATTGGCATCATATTTTGTATACCTATGCTACAAAGAATGGTGTAAATAATGACAAGGATGCAGAGAAGATATTAAATGAAATAGATGCAAAGGAAGTTCAGGCGCTTTTAGCAGAAATACTTGAACCAAATAATCTGGTTACGGTAACGATGAGGCCGGAATAGTATTTGTTTTTATAGAAAAGGGGCTATATCATTCAAATGATATAACCCCCTTTCTTATTATCTTTTTTGGCTGTTTTTCAGCTCCTGCTTTAATTCCTGGATCTCCTGTTTCACCTGCCTGTTTTCCAGGTAATAGTAGATCGCAAAGCCCAAAAATATTTTTCCTAGTACAAAGATGGCTGCAAGTACCCAGCGCCATAATTTATGCACCCGCATGTGGCTGGATGGGCCTTGTACTTCAACAAACTCGCCGGTATTCTCTTTTTTACCATTGCCGTTAATTGAAGGCGCTTTAGTTATTTTTAAACCAGTAAAATTCTGTCTTCTGGTGATTTCATTGAGCTCAGTTTCGATTTTGCTCCAGGTTTCCGCTGGCGGAGTAATCGCGCCATGTAGGGCAATCCGCTCCAGGTCCTCTTCTAGTTGTGTTAAAGCAGCCTGTATTTGTGGGTGTCTATCCTTTAACGTCAGCAATTCATTGATTTCTTTTTCGGAGGCCGAACCCAATACATAGGCTTCCAAGACTCCACTTTCTATATATTCCTTAATTTCCACTGCCTGTTTTGATTATAGCGAAAGCCTGTCTTAAAGATTTTCTGATTGACGCCTCAGGTTGATTTAGTTCAATTGAAATCTCTTCAATTGTTTTTCCATAGTAATAAGAATCGCAAAATATTTGGGCAGAATTGTTCACTATAAGTGTTTCTTCCATATTACTAAAATATATAATTTTATAATACTTTTACGTTTCTTTTTTTTTAATCGTTTAAAAAAGCATTTAGGGTTGATGCAGCTGTAATTGTTTTTTTAGCTGAAGGATTTCATGCTGCATCTGACTAACTTTTTCAAGTAAGTGCCTGATGGCATCAATCCCTTCTATATTGATCAGGAGATCATAGTGGAAGTGGATATATCTGTCAATTTCGGTTAGCTGATTGGTACTGATGAATTTTTCCTCCCCAACATTGGTCAGGATGATGATACCCGATTCTTCGAGAGAACTGATAAAAGAAGGCTCGATATCGTATTTAATACAGTATTCGGTTATTGCGATTAGTTCTTTTTCCATGGTTCCAGATTTTAAGCAAGGTTTTGTAATTCCTCAAATAACTCTTTTTGTCTTTCAGTAAGCGCTACAGGTATTTTTACGATGTAAGTGACAAACAGGTTGCCAAAATTGCCTTCCTTTTTGTAAACGGGAAAGCCCTTGTTTTTTAGCCTTACTTTTGTGCCGTTTTGGGTACCCGCAGTAACTTTTAGTTTTACTTTACCATCAAGCGTTTCAACCATTACCTCTCCACCTAAAACAGCTGTATACAGGTCAATTTCCTTATTGATATAGATGTCATCGTTTAGTCTTTTGAAAACCGGGTGTTCTGCAATACTAAGCGTGATGTACAGATCACCATTTGGACCGCCATTGGTACCTGGACCACCTTGTCCAGCTAATTTAATCACTTGGCCATCCGCAATACCGGCTGGTATGGTGATCCTTAGATTTTTACCGTTTACTGTTATGGTTTGTTTTTGGGTTTTGTAGGTATCTAATAGATTGAGTTTTAACTCGGCCTGGTAATCATGCCCTTTGTATTTTACCTGACCACGGCCTTGTCTGCCGGCTGCGCCCCCAAACATGGATTCGAAAAAATCTGAGAAATCTCCGCTGCCGCCAAAATCTTCCGCAGTATAGCCACCAGAATAGGATCCACCAAAAGGATTTCCGGCACCCTGATGAGATTGCTGTCTTCCCCGAGATTGCTTAGCCTGCTCAAATTGGTCGGCATTTTTCCAATGCTCACCATACTCGTCATACTTTTTGCGCTTTTCGGGATCACTCAAAGCTTCATTCGCTTCATTGATCTGTTGGAATAGTTTATTCGCCTCTTTATCATTAGGATTTAGATCAGGATGGTATTTCCTGGCGAGTTTTCTATAGGCTTTTTTAATTTCCTCTGGAGATGCAGTCTTATCAACGCCCAGAATTTTATAGTAATCTATAAATGCCATGTATGTTGTCTTTTGCTATTATACTTTAATAACACATAAAACCTTAAAATGATTGCTTATGCAAATAATAAGCAAATTATCATTAATGGATGTGAAGTTTTGATTTAGACTTTCCGATTTTCTTAATGCAGGCGTCGAGAAAATGATCAATACCTGTTGTGGCATAGCCCAAAAGTCTGGAATTTTCACCAAGCTCGGAAGAGACAATTGTTGTCCGTTCTCTGATCTGGGTCATACAATAGGTATTGATGGCCTGTTGCATCGGCAGGGTGATATACTGCTTTGCTTCAGCAATTTTCCCACTTAAAATGATGAGTTCCGGATTGAAGAGCTGGATCAGCATAGCGATTCCTTTTCCCATATGGGTGCCGATATTGGAGAGCAGCTGAATGGCATACTGATCACCTTTATTTGCTGCATCGATGATAATAGCGGGTTCAATTCTTTGCAGTTCCTCTTTGCTGAGTTTGTTCAACATAGAGTTTTTGCCGGAGAGAATACCTTCTTTTGCCATTTCTGATAAAGCATTGCCAGAAGCGATGGTTTCCAGGCAACCGTGTTTGCCACAATAGCACAAGGCCCCGTTCTCTACAAAGGGGATGTGCCCGAGTTCCCCCGAAAAACCACAGACGCCTTTTCTTAATTTACCATCCATAATAATCCCCAGCCCAACACCAAGGTCCATCAATAGGATCAGGACGTTTTGCTTACCTTTCGCCATCCCATGTGTAAATTCTGCCATAGAGGATCCATTTACATCATTCTGGATGATAACAGGGAGTTTTAGCATTTTTTCAAATTCGGCTTTTAAAGAGGTATCGTCTGTATCGCTAAGAAAATAACTGTAGCTTTTGCCTATTTCAGAATCAATCAGGCCCGGCATGCCTACACTGCAGCCGATTAACTGGTCGATGTTAATGTTATAATCTTTTAGAATGTCCTGTACATGGCTGCTTAAAATAGGGAAGAAATCGGATCCTGTGCTTTTTGAGATCGGCAGGGCGATAGTTTGGGCCTCGACAATGTAATTATAATTATTGTCGATAATGGCTATTTTGGTATGAAACAATGCGATATCAATACAGATGATCAGAATCTTTTTATCCTTTAAGCTATACAGATCAGGTTTTCTGCCGCCAATAGATACCCCATAGCCTTTCTTCTCGATCCAGTCTTCGTCAATTAAATTGCTGATCAGCTTTAAAATACTGGGGGTACTCATATTCATCGTCTGACATAACGTAGAAACTGAACATGGGCCCAAATTGAAAAGATGTTTAACCAGCTGGTATTTATGGGTCAGCTGCTTATCATGCGTTGGTTTGGTTAGGTGATTTAATAGACGAAGATCCATAGGTTTAATTACTCTGTTTTGCTAAATGTAGCGAACTTATACTAAAAAATTGCAAAAGTATTTTTATTATATAAATAATTAACAGATGTTTTGTGTTTTTGACAATTTCTACCTAATATTAACCATGCAATTGTCTGATGTAATGAACGTTGGGAAACGCATAAAGATGAACACAACACAAGCTCATATGAAACCGGAAGAACCACAACAACCAAACTCAAGAAGAGATTTTATTAAAAAAGCTGCGGTAGGAGTAGCTGCATTTACCATTGTGCCCCGATATGTTTTGGGCGGACAAGGATTTATTGCGCCAAGCGATAAATTAACCAAAGCCGTTATAGGTGTTGGTGGAATGGGCAGGAACCATTTCCCTTATGATGGAACTCAAGTAGTCGCCATTTGCGATGTCGATAAAAGACATATCGCCAAATCGTTGCCAATGTTGGATAAAGGTGTTAAAACCTTTAGCGACTACAGGGAATTGATTAAGCTGCCAGAAGTAGATATTGTACACATTGCAACACCACCACACTGGCACGGTATCATGGCTGTAGATGCGGCTAATGCAGGTAAGGATATTTGGTGTGAAAAACCAATGACCCATACCATAGGTGAAGGAAAAAGGGTGATGGAAGCAGTAAAACAAAATGGTAGAATCTTTAGGCTAAATACCTGGTTCCGCTTTAAAGACAACTTTTACGGCTTAGGTACTACCGTTAAACCGGTTAAAAAACTAGTAGATAGTGGTTTGTTGGGCTGGCCTTTGAAGGTAACGGTAAGCAGGCATACAGGCTATGACTGGAAGTTTTTCTGGGTAGGAAAGGATAATTTGCCACCTGAGCCTGTTCCGGCCGAGTTGGATTATGATGCCTGGTTAGGTCCAGCACCATATAAACCGTATAGTACACATCGCGTACACCAGACTTTCCGTGGTTACTGGGATTATGATGGTGGTGGTTTGAGCGATATGGGCCAGCATTACCTGGATCCGATTCAATACTTTTTAGGTAAAGATGATACCAATCCGATCTCTGTTGAAATCGACGCCCCTCAGCAACATACCGATGCTGTAGGGATTTGGAGAAGGATAACTTATACATATGCTGACGGTTGTCAGATTATTTTAGATGGCGAGGCCAAAGATGCAAATGTCCCTTATATAGAAGGACCAAAAGGAAAACTATATCCTGGTTTTAAATCAGATATTCCTGATTTGGAGCGTAAACTAGCTGCTTTCCCTGATCCTGCACCTCAAATGACGGATTTCTCTGAAGCAGTAAGAACAAGACAACAATTTGCTTTAAATGAGCAAAATGGACACCGTTCTTGTAACATCATCAACATCGGGCTGGCTGCATTGCGTTTGGGAAGAAACTTGAAGTTTGATCCGGTTAAGCAGGAATTTGTGGATGATGAAGGTGCAAACAGGTTGATCAATCCAGTTATGCGCGCACCATTTACCATTTAATCAATTCATCCTTTAAAATAATTTAATAAACATTTTACTCATACTATAATGATAAAAAAGATATGTTTTATCCTGCTTGCTGTGGTGCTATTACAGAGCAATGTTTTTGCGCAGGCACAGGGTAATAAAGACGAACGTACAACAACTACGCGTATCGCGGATTTGCTGGCGCAATTGCCTGCAAAGGATGCAAAACAGTTAAAGACAAACATGCCAGACATTGCACAGCTGGGAGAGGATGGTTACATCACGCTGATTAGTGGATTAACTGCTCCAGGAAAAGGCAACAATGCTTTGTTGGAATACGCCATCGGCGGATTTTCTGCGTATGTAACTCAACCTGGCCAGGAAAACTGGAGAAAAATGAGTGTAAACGCTTATGCTAAAGCTTTGGCTAAATTATCTGATAAACAGAATAAGTCATTCATCATCAGTCAGCTTGAATTGGTTGGTAAAGATGATGCCGTAGCAAGTTTAAGCAGTTATTTAACGGATGCACAGCTAGCAGATCCAGCTGCCAGAGCATTGGTTAAAATTAACTCTAGCGCTTCGAAAGCAGCTTTATTAAGTGGATTGGCTAAAGCGAATGGGGCTGCAAAGCTTTCTGTTGTTGAAGCTTTAGGCGATAGCCGCAGCAAAGAAGCTGCAAAAGCGATCGCTGGATTAACCACAGGAGATAATAGCCTGGCTAAAATGTCATTATATGCATTGGCGAACATTGCTGATCCTTCTTCTGAACCTGTTTTGGCTGCTGCTGCCGAAAAAGCAGAATTTAAATACGACAATACCAATGCTGTTGCTGCTTATTTGGTGTATGCTGAAAGGTTAATGCAAAATGGAGATAAGGTTGAAGCGAATAAAATAGCTAAGAAAATACTTGAAAAAGCAACTGCAGACAATCAGGTACATATCCGTACTGCTGCTCTTAAATTGGTTTCTGATTTTAGTAAAGCTCAAAGTGATGAGTATCTACTAGCCGCAATGGATGACAAGCAATTTGAATATCGTGCTGCTGCATTGAAATTAGCCTTGCCAAATATTACACCTGTAACGGCTAACCTTTGGGTTAAACAGCTTTCAAAAGCTGATCCTGCAACGCAAGTAGCTATTGTGAATATGCTTAGTGATAGTAAAGTAAAGTCTGTTCTTCCTGCTGTTTCCAAATTATTTAAAAATAAAGATCAGAAAGTAAGAGCCGCGGCTATTAATGCTGCCGGTAAAATTGGAGAAGAGGGCGCCTTAGATGCTTTGCTTAAAGTAGCAGCCAAAGGAGATTCTACAGACATTGAAGCCGTTTCCAATACGATTTTAAGAATGAAAGGCGAGGGAATTACAGCTAAAGTTGCTGCTTTTGTCCCTAAAGCAAAACCAGAAGTTCAGGTTGCTTTAATTAATATACTAGCTTCAAGAGCTGCAAATTCGCAATTAAATACAATATACAGCCAACTTAAAAATAAAAATCCAGAGGTTAAAAAAGCAGCGTTTTCTGCGCTTAAACAGACTGTAACCAGCGAAAACCTTCCTCAATTGTTTACTTTACTAAAAAATACATCAGACCCGTCTGACTTAACAAAAGTGCAGGACGCAATTATTGCTGGAATGAAAGGCGGAAATGATAAGGAGCAGCAGGTAGATGTGGTATTGCAGCAAATGACTGGTGTTTCGGAAGATAAAAAAGTACTTTTTTATAAAATGCTGGCTAGTTTAGGCGGTAGCAAATCATTAAAAGCTGTTTCTGACGCATTTAAAGCAGGTGATGCCGCTACTAAAAAAGCAACTGTGGCTGCTTTATCATCCTGGACAGATGCCGATGCGATAGGTGAATTGATTAAAATTGCTCGTCAGCCAGCTAATGCTGCCTATGTGGACCAGGCTGTTGATGGGTATTTACGCTCAGTAAGAGCGGCCAAATATCCGGCCGAACAAAGGTTGTTGTTACTGCGTGAGGCTATGGCTGTATCTAAAAAGCCTGCTCAGCAATCACAGATTCTTAAAGACCTGGAGCAAGCAAAATGCTTAAACTCTTTATTGTTTGCTGGTAGATATCTTGATCAAGCGGCAACGCAGCAAGCTGCAGCTATGGCGGTCATGAATATTGCATTGGCAGATAAATCATACAACGGTAATTTGGTAAAAAGCTTGTTGAATAAAACCATCAGCGTAATTAAAGGTGCGGATAGTGAATATCAACAAGAAGCCATGCGCAAATATCTTGCTGAAATGCCTCAGGGCGATGGTTTCGTTTCTATGTTTAATGGTATTGACCTTACAGGTTGGAAGGGCTTGGTTGGCGATCCCTTAAAAAGAGCTAAGATGGATGCCAAAACTCTGGCCGCTGCTCAGGAAAAAGCAGATGCTGAAGCCCGTGATAGCTGGAAGCCCATAAACGGTGAACTTCAGTTTATGAGCCATGGAAACAACCTGGCTACCGTAAAAAAATATGGTGATTTTGAAATGTTGGTAGATTGGAAAATCATTGATGATAAAAAAGGTGAAGGTGATGCGGGAATCTATTTGCGTGGTACACCACAAGTACAGATATGGGACAATGCACGCGTAAAAGTGGGTGCTCAGGTAGGCTCTGGTGGTTTGTATAACAACAAAACGAATCCAAGTAAACCACTCACAGTTGCCGATAATAAATTAGATGAATGGAATACCTTCCGCATTTTGATGAAGGGCGACCGTGTTACTGTTTATTTAAATGGTGTATTGGTAACAGACAATGTCATCCTTGAAAACTTTTGGGATAGGACTTTGCCAATCTTTGCTGAAGAGCAGATTGAGTTACAAGCGCATGGATCACCAGTGGTTTACCGCGACTTGTACATTAGAGAAATCCCTCGTGTAAAACCGTTTGAGTTAAGTGCTAAGGAAAAGAAAGAAGGCTATAAGGTATTGTTTGATGGTACCAATATGCACAACTGGACAGGAAACACTACTGATTATATCATTGAAGATGGCAATATCGCCATTCGTCCGAAACCGGGAAAAGGTTCTGGTGGTAACCTCTTTACCAAAGATGAGTATAGTGATTTCATATTCCGTTTTGAATTCCAATTAACTCCGGGTGCAAACAATGGTTTAGGGATCAGAGCGCCTTTAACTGGCGATGCTGCTTATCAGGGGATGGAATTGCAAATTTTGGATAATGAGGCTCCAATTTATAGTAAACTTCATGTTTATCAGTACCATGGTTCGGTTTATGGTACGATTCCAGCAAAAAGAGGCTATTTAAAGCCTGTTGGCGAATGGAATTATCAGGAAGTGATTGTTAAAGGTCCTAAAATTAAAGTGATCTTAAATGGTACTGAGATTCTTGATGCCGACATTACAGATGCTAGAAAGAATGGTGCTGCTGATGGCAAACCACATCCGGGATTATTACGTGAGAGTGGCCATATTGGCTTCCTTGGTCATGGTTCTCCGGTTCAGTTTAAAAATATCAGAATTAAGGATTTGAGTAAAAGTAAATAGTAGCGTATTTTATGAGTTCGAGAAGAGATTTTATTAAAAATACTGCGCTGGCGGCCGCAGGATTTATGATCGTACCCCGCCATGTATTGGGCGGAAGGGGCTTTTTAGCACCAAGTGACCGCCTGATGGTTGCTGCTGTAGGTGCAGGTGGAAAAGGACAAAGTAATATTGCCAATATCTACAAAGGTGGTAAATCTGAAATCGCATTTTTATGTGATGTGGATGATCGTAGAGCGGCCAATTCGGTAAAAAGCTTTCCAAAAGCAAAATATTACAGAGATTACCGGGAAATGTTTGATAAGGAAGCTAAAAACTTCGATGCAGTAGTGGTTTCTACGCCGGATCATAACCATGCCATGATTACAATGGCTGCGATGCAGCTGGGCAAACATGTGTATGTAGAAAAACCATTAACCCATGATATTTACGAGGCGCGTAAGCTTACTGAAGCTGCCAACAGGTATCAGGTGGTTACCCAAATGGGTAACCAGGGTTCCTCTGGAGATGGCGTACGTCAACTCCAGGATTGGATAGATGCTGGTGTAATTGGTAAGGTTGAGAACGTGTATTGCTGGACAGACCGTCCATCCTGGCCTCAGGGAATCTTATGGCCATCAACAAATGGCGAAATTCCTAAAGAGCTGGATTGGGATTTGTGGTTGGGTAGTGCACCTTACAAGCCATATATCGAGAAACTGGTTCCTTTTAATTGGAGAGGCTGGTGGGATTATGGCACCGGTGCAATAGGAGATATGGGCTGTCATTTGGTTGAACCACCTTTCAGAGTATTAGGGTTGGATACACCAATTGATGTACAATGTAGCGTAGGTAGTATTTATGTGGATGAATTTAAAAGGGGATACTTCCCGGATAGTTGTCCACCTTCAAGCCATGTGATCATGACCTTCGAGAAAACTAAAAAGACCAAAGGTAACTTGCAGATTCACTGGATGGATGGCGGTATTAAACCTGCGCGCCCGGAAGAGTTGTTGCCTAATGAACCTTTTGGTGCTAACGGTGTACTTTTTGAAGGTACTAAAGGTAAAATGATGTGTGATACCTATGGGGCTAATCCTCGTTTATTGCCGCTGACTAAAAATGCAGAAGACCGTACTAAAAAACGTGTGGAGCGTGTGCCAGGTGGGGTAGATGGTCATTACTGGCAATGGGCAGAAGCTGCAATTGCTGGATATGGAAAAATCAAACTAAGCTCGCCATTTGAGACTGCAGGTCCATTGACCGAGACGCTTTTGATTGCTAATCTGGCCATTCGTGGTACAGATGTACAGAAACCAAAAGAGAATGGTAAAGGCTTTACTTATCCAGGAAGAGATATCAAATTGCTTTGGGATAAAGAAAATCTAAGGGTTACAAATTTTGATGATGTGAATCAGTTTGTGAAACGCGAATACCGTCAAGGTTGGAGTTTAGGCGTATAATTTTAATCAGAAAGCATGTCGTTAGAAACAAAAAATCTGAGGGTATTGGTGGTAGGCTGCGGTAATATGGGGGCTTCTCATGCTACAGCATACCATACCCTGGATGGTTTTGAAATATGTGGCCTTGTATCCACCGGTAACAGTAAGGTGGTGCTGAATGAAAAGCTGGGCGGCGCTTACACCTTGTTTAATGATTATTACGAAGCCCTGGAACAGACGAAACCTGATGCGGTATGCATTTCGACTTATCCGGATACACATGAGGCATTTGCCATCAAAGCAATCGAGAATGGGGCACATGTGTTTATAGAAAAGCCATTGGCTGATTCTGTGGAAGGTGCAGAGCGTGTTGCAGATGCTGCTAAGCGGTATGGCAAGAAACTACTTGTCGGTTATATTTTACGTTATCACCCATCCTGGGAACGTTTTATCGAATTATCATCAGCTATGGGTAGACCATTGGTGATGCGCATGAACCTGAATCAGCAGAGTCAGGGTGCCAAATGGACGGTGCACCGCAACCTGATGAAAAGCCTAAGTCCAATAGTAGATTGTGGGGTTCATTATATTGACGTAATGTGCCAGATGACACGTTCTAAACCTTTGCAGGTAAGTGCTATTGGGGCTAGATTGAGCGATGATGTACCTGAGGATAATTATAACTATGGACAGCTTCAAATTCGCTTTGAGGATGGTTCTGTGGGCTGGTATGAAGCAGGTTGGGGACCGATGATGAGTGAAACGGCTTTCTTTGTGAAAGATGTGATCGGACCAAAAGGTTCTGTATCTATTGTTGCCAAATCAGCTGGAGCAGCAGGTAAATCTGATGAGGTGGATGCGCATACTAAGACCGAGTCGATCAAGGTACATTATGCTGATCTGGATGGAAATGATAAATTCTCAAAGCCAGATACCTGGATTGATCTTAAGGATGAACCAGATCATCAGGAACTTTGTAATCGTGAACAACGTTATTTTTTAAAGGCCATTTTGGAGGATCTTGATTTAACGAATCCTACTGATGATGCCATAAATAGTTTAAGAATTGCTTTTGCTTGCGATGAATCTGTTAAAACCGGGCAGATTGTCCGGCTTTCTTGATGGCTAAAAAGATGAAATAATATCCCCGGTTTTACATTAAAGCCGGGGATTTTATTTGAAGATTTAATATATTCATAACAATGAGTTGTGGTATAATATTATATGCTTAGATTAGGTTTGTAGCATCGAAATTCGTTATTTAGTAGTAGCGGCTGGTTTACAAAGACTGGATGAATGAAATTAAAAAACACAGATAGAGATTTATGGACTTCATTCATTAATGGAGATGATAATGCCTTGAATTTACTGTATAAGCAGTTTGTTGATGTATTGTATGCCTTTGGATTAAGGTTTACCGATGACACTGAACTGGTTAAAGATGGCATTCAAGATCTATTTGTAGATCTTTACAAGTACAGAAAGACATTGGCCTCTGAAGTAAATGTAAAATCTTATTTATTCACCTCCTTAAAGCGTAAGATCTGCCTCGTGTTAAAAAAGAATGCAGCAGCTGTAAACCATAGTTTTGAACTCCCTTTTTTATTGTCGCCGAGTATCGAAGATCAGATTACAAATGATGAATACGAAGCAGAGCTTTTGCTAAAATTGAACAGGCAGTTAGCCTTGTTGCCAGACAGGCAAAAGGAAGCTTTGTATTTGCGCTACAATTCGGAACTCGAGTATGAAGAGATTGCTGAAATCATGGATGTTTCATTGGCAACCTGCCGCACGCTTGTCTATCGTGGAGTGAAACAATTGAGGGAAAAAATGGTAGCCAACTATGCTTATAAAATATTAGCATAACGGAGTCTATAAAGTATAAGTTCTTCACTCTGTTAAGTACTAGGTAAAGTACGAATGGATTCAAAGAACAATAACGATCGCGAATTTGCTGGCGAGATAAAGAAGGTTTTAAAGGGAGTTGGGAATGAGAAGTTGTCCTCATTGGCGCAGGCCGACTTATGGGAGAGGATTGATCGCCAATCCATCCATAAACCTAAATCATATAACTGGAAGCTGTACATGCAGATTGCTGCAATGTTGTTGTTGGTTTCAGGGATTGGGATTTGGCAATATCAGCAAAATACACCTACTCATAAACTATTGGATTTTGCCGCAGCGCATGTGGGTAAAAAAAGTAGTACTGATCAGCCTCAATCTTTAAATCCAAATACCGCTACATCGGCAGCTTCCTCAGATGTGATAGAGGACCTCATCACTACGAAGGATTTCAATACATTGGTTGTGGGTAATGGAAAGCGTTCTGTTATCAAGCTTCCTGATGGTACCCAAGTCTGGTTAAATTCTGGTTCAAGGTTAATTTATCCACTTGCATTCTCCGGGGATGTACGGGAAGTTTATTTGGAGGGGGAAGCTTATTTTGATGTAACCCATGATAAACAGCATCCATTTCATGTGCGCGCCAATAAAATGGATATAAAAGTGTTGGGTACAGAATTTTTTGTGAGCTCTAACGCTGATAGTGATAGTAATTATGCTGTTTTGGTTGAAGGGAGCATTGCTTTTTCAACAGGTACCTGGCTCAATAAAATAGAGCGTCAGCTTGTACCGGGGCAGCGGATCAACTTCAATCTTAAAGAGAATAAACTTTTGATATCTGAGGTAAAAACGGCCGAATTCCAGTCCTGGAAGGAAGGTTTTGTGGATGTCCAAAGTGAGTCTTTAGACCTAATTATACAGCGGGTTGCTAAGTATTATAACATAGAAATCAGCACACAGCACCTAGATCTTTCTAATGAGAAATTTTCAGGGCGACTGGATTTTCAGCGTAGCGCTGATGCCGTATTAGATATTTTATGCGCAGGAACACCATACGTTTACAATGGTGTAGAAAGGAGGTTGGAACTGAGAACACGCTAACTTATTGAATAAAAAAAAGGAGATGCTCGAACACCTCCTTCCAACAATAACCAATTCAAGCTATTATTTAACTCATTAACAAAAATATGAAAAAACTTCATGTATGTGAACCTCATGCATTCTATTTAAGGCTCAAAACTAAAATAATAAGAACTATGAAAGTAACAATGGTTTTATTATGGATGGGGATGATGACCACTTATGCCAATACATCTGCTCAGCTTAAGATGAACATAGACCTTGTAAGAGGTAATTTACCAGAATTATTTCAGCAAATTCAAAAGCAAAGTGATTATCAGATCCTTTATAAAGACGATTTTATTAAATTAAATAAGTACGAAGAGCTAAACCTGAAACTGAACAACAAGACAGTTAAAGAGATTTTGGATAAGGCTTTGAAAGATAGCGGACTTACTTACACCATTTCGGGTAGGCAGATTCTCATCTTATCCAGAGAAAGAGCACTTGGTCTTGTGCAAGATAGTTTGCTCACGCTTCGCGGACGCGTATACGATACACATGAACCACCTAGTGTGTTACCAGGGGTCAGTATCAGGATAAAGGGTTCTACAACGGGGACTACGACAGATGGAGATGGTTATTTTACCATTAAAGCCAGAAAGAACGATGTGTTGGTTTTCTCCATGATCAGCTATTTAAGCTTTGAGTATACTGTTTTGAGAGCAGACAAAAGTTTAAATGTTTCTCTGAAAGAGAACGTTTCTGCCTTGAATGAGATTGTTGTAGTTGGTTTATCTGAGCAACAGAAGAAACACATTGCAAGTTCTGTAGCTTCATTGGATGTGAATTCGCAGATTGTAGGGAAGCCAATCACTTCATTATCACAATCACTTCAGGGTGGGGTAACTGGTATTAATGTAACACAGAACTCTGGCTTACCTGGGGGAGATGCAGCAACGATAAAAATAAGGGGGATCAGTACATTGGGTAACTCTAATCCGTTGGTTTTGGTTGATGGGATTCCTATGGATATGAACTATATTGATCCCGTTACGGTAGAAAGCGTGACCGTGCTGAAGGATGCTGCGGCAGCGGCTATTTATGGCGCAAGAGCGGCGAATGGTGTTATTCTGGTGACGACCAAACGAGGCGTGCCAGGTAAGGCTAAAGTAGCTTATGATAGCTATTTTGGACTAGCTTCCCCTTCTTACATGCCAAATACAGTTGATGCACCTACGTATATGAAGATGTATAATGAGGGGCAGTTAAATGCTGGTAAACCCTTGTTCTATTCGGAGCAAGATATTCAGAATACCATCGATAATGTTGATCCGGTTAAATATCCAAATACAAATTGGCCGGATCTGATCATTGACAGGTCGGCCGAAATTACGAGTCATTCTGTTTCCGTGAGTGGTGGTAACAATACCAGCAGGTTTGCCCTTACAGGTAATTATCTTTATCAAAAGGGGATGTTGCCTGTCAACGATGCCAATCGCATCACCATCAGGGCGAATACCTCTACTTCATTGAGCAAGAATTTCCTGGTAAACCTGGATATGCTTGCCATAAAAAGAAATACCATACAGCCCAACAGACCGAGTGGAAGTAACGGAAACAGGTTGTTACAGGATATTTACCGTACCCCGCCAACTATTTTGCCTAAATACCCCGAAAAGGAAGGCATACCTACCATTTATGGAAGATATGTGGATATCGTAAATCCATTGGCCTATGCCGAAAGAGGTGGTTCCAGAAATTTTGAAAGTGGACAGACCAGTATCAATTTACAGCCGAAATGGGAGGTATTTAAGAACTTTAATGTTAAAGGCCAGTTCAGCTTTAGGTTAAACAGCGATGCCACACGGGATATAAGAGATGCTTACAATTTCTTTGATTATTATACTGGTCAGCTGTTGCAATCCTGGTCTGCACAAAGAGCCCCAAGTATGGCCAGAACAACCTATTATTATGTAGGTGGTAATATCGATTATACTTTAAATGTTAAAGACCATTATTTATTTGCCATGGCAGGCTATTCTCAGGAAGAAACCAATAGTGGTGATTGGGATGTGTATTCTATGGTATCCGGCTATGCTAAATTAAACTACTCCTATAAGGATAAGTATCTGCTCGAAGGCACCGTTCGTACTGATGGTTCTTCTCGTTTTGGGCCTGGAAATAAGTTTGGATTTTTCCCCTCAGGTGCTGTGGGATGGAATGTTCACAATGAAGGATTTATGAAGGGGCTGAAGTTTGTTCATAATATGAAATTGAGGGCCTCTTATGGGCAGCTTGGAAATGAAAATATAGGCTTGTACAAATACCAGACTTTAATTAATAACGGCAGTGGACAGGAGACGACTTATGGTAATGCCAATGTTTCCTGGGAAACCGTGAACATGCTGGATATTGGTATGGATTTATCGCTATTTAAGAACAATAAATTAGGGTTGACTTTCGACTATTATAATAAATTGACCGATGGGATTATTCTGAATCCACAATTGCCTTTAATTGGTGGATTTGAAGGTGTTGTGCCTATTAACGCAGGAAGAGTCAAAAATAGAGGCCTTGAGTTATCTTTGAACTATAACGAGCGGTTTGGACAACATGTAGATTTCTCCTTTTCTCCGGGAGTTACCTATAATAAAAACACCATTTTATCATTAAAGGGTGGACCTTATCTAACTACGACTACAATTAATGAGGAGGGGGGAAGTATTGGTAGTTTTTATGGCTATCGTACAAATGGATTGTTGCAAAGCAGTGATTTTGATGGCAGTGGGAACCCATTAGTACCCGTACTTACAGATGCAAAACCTGGGGATATTAAATATCTTGATCTAAATAAGAATGGTATTATCGATGCTGATGACCAAACAAATATTGGGAACCCAAATCCACAATTGGATTATTTTGCAAATTTTAGGATCGCTTACAAAAAAATAAATCTGGAATTTTTATTACAGGGAACGGGGAAAAGTAATGCGCCTCTGTTAAATGAGTTTGCATTTCCTTTGGACATGAGTGGGAATGGTGGAGTACCGACAACTTATTATTCAGAGAACTACTGGACACCACAGCGCACTGATGCGCGTTTCCCACGGATTTCAACTGCTCCAGCGAACAACAGGTTATCATCTGATTTCTGGTTCCAGAATGCAGCTTATTTAAGGGTTAAGTTCATCCAATTAGGTTATGACTTGAATAATTCCTTTGTTAAACAAATGGGGATTAGTTCTATAAGGTTTTATGTGAATGCCCAAAATCCTGTTACGTTCTCTTCCTTAAAAATCACTGATCCGGAAAGTCGGGGCGACGAATGGACTTATGGAATTATGAAAACATACACGTTAGGTCTAAATGTTCAATTTTAATATACTAAATATGAAAAAGGTATTTTATTTTATCATAAGCATGATGTTGCTGACATTGACATCATGCGAGAAGTTTCTGACCCATGATCATCCAACGAGTATTTCGGATGAGGAGTTCTGGAAAACAGAAGCTAATGCTACTAATGCGCTAAATACAGCCTACGTGGGGATTCCTGATGGCGCTTCGGGCAGACAAATACTGTTTTTATCTGCATTAGCGGATGAAAATGTTGCACGTCAGGGATTTCGGGGTAATTATGAGTCTTATGTAAAAGGTTTGCAGAATGGTACATGGGATGTTGGATTAGGCATTTGGCGAGACGATTATAAAACAATCAGACGTGCGAACCGATTTTTGGAAAATGTAGATAAATGCTACATGGACGAAGAGTTGAAAACCAGATATAAGTATGAAGCCAGAGCGTTAAGGGCATATTATCATATGGAGCTATTGTTATTTTTTGGTGGTGTTCCTTTGATGACCAGTTCTGTGGTTCCTGATGAGAGTTATTTGAAAAGAAATACTGAAAAGGAAGTCTATGATTTTGTGTTGGCCGAGTTAACTGAATGCGCTGGTAAATTGCCTAAAGAATATACCAATGCCGAGATTAAACGGATTACTTCCGGGGTATGTTGGGCACTGATTACCAGATTGGCCATTTTTTATAAAAACTATGAGGTAGCTAAAAATGCGGCAAAGGAAGTTATTAAATTGGATATTTATGCCTTGTATAAAAGTGCAAATGTGAAGAATAGTTATGCTGATCTGTTTCTTTACACTGGAGAGTTAAATAAGGAAAGGATCTTTTTTAGGGAAAATGGATGCTCTGGGGCCTGGTCAACTTTTGCGCCTCAGGGTGTAGCTGGTAAAACCGTATTGTCGCCAATCGCTGCCATGATCAATAGTTATGAAACCAAACAGGGAAAAACGATTTACGAACTGGGACCGGATTCATTGGCCATCTATTTAAAGGATCCCAAATATAAAAACAATAGGGATCCAAGGTTGGCCGCTTCGGTCTTATTCCCGGATCAGACCTATGCAGCCCTTGTGTTGAAGCCTTTTGATTTGAATCCACTTAATAATGATAAAATTGGCGCACAGAATTCTACTGCGACTGGATACTGGCAGAACAAGTATCTTGATCCAAAAGATAAAACAGGTTCAAAAACGCTGGATTTTATGATTATCCGGTATGCCGAGGTTTTATTAACCTATGTTGAAACGCTTATTGAAACGGATGATTTTGCTAATCCTGACGTGGTTAAGTACTTAAACGAAATCAGAAACCGCGCTGGCATGCCAAATGTAAATGTTGCAGTGTATAATACAAAGGATAAATTGCGCGAACTGGTTAGACGTGAGCGAAGGGTGGAACTTGCATTTGAAGGCGTGAGGTATTACGACATCAGGCGTTGGGGGATATTAGAAGAGGTGATGAATGGAGCAGTTACCGGAGCTATTGACCCGCTTACAGGTATCGCCGTACCTGTAGAAACGCGATCTGCCAAGGTAAACAGAGATTTTTTATGGCCAGTTCCGCAACTTGAAATACAAGCAAATCCAGGTATTACTCAAAACCCTAATTATTAAATATGAAGCACCTATTTATTTGTTTTATTGCAAGTACTTGTATTTTGTTGTCAGCTTGTTCGGAAAAGAAACATCTCGCCAAACCTGGTGATAAAGATCAGGAAACAATTAAAGTCATGTCATACAACGTCCATCACTGTAATCCTCCTGCAAAACCTGAGGTGATAGATCTAAATGCAATTGCTGCGGTAATTAATGCGGCAAAGCCAGATTTTGTTGGTTTACAAGAGATCGATGTGAATACGATACGTTCGGGTAAAGATATCAACCAGGCAAAAGAGCTTGCGGCTAAGACCAATATGCATTATTATTTTGCCAAGGCAATTGATTACCAGGGTGGAGGATATGGTGTTGCGATTTTAAGTAAGTATGAACTCAGCGAGGCTCAGGTTTATCCCTTAAGTTCTGATCCCAGTACAAATGCAGAGCCACGTGTATTGGTTACGGCCAAAGTTGTTTTGCCTTCTGGCAAGGTTATTCGTTTTGCAAATACACATTTGGATGCGACAAGTAACCCAACAAACAGAAGTATGCAAATTAGGGAAATCAATGCATTTGCATTAAAAGAGAATACTCCATTTATCATTACCGGAGACTTTAACGCGGTACCCGGTAGTGACGTGATTTTGGCCATGGATGAGGTTTTTACAAGAAGTTGTTTTACTTGTGGGCCAACCATACCTGCCGACAAACCCACGAAATGTATTGATTTTATAGGTTATACAACAAAACAACCAATGACAGTTCAGAGTCATCAGGTCATTTCTGCTCCTGAGCCTTCAGATCATTTACCGGTTGTTGCTGTGCTTGGATTTAAGCCTTAATTACTCATCATTTTTTTGACAATTTATACAAAAGACAGTCATTTATGGCTGTCTTTTGTGTTTTTGGCGGCACAATTATATTTTGTACTAAGTAGATAAAAATCTGCAAAACCTAACATTGTATGGTGATTTGTGCATAATACGGTTGAAAGCTCTGTGTTTGATGGGAGGTGAAGATAATTTCATTTTGGCTTTTGAACTTTGCTGAAATCGGTGTTAAAATTATTGAAATTAGGCATGAAACAGTTTAGAATAATACAATCTATTACCCGAAGGGATTCTGATTCATTAGAGCGGTATTTAAATGATATTGGTAAAATAGCCCTGCTCAGTGTTGAGGATGAGGTTCGTTTAGCACGTAGGATACGTAATGGAGATGTTGTGGCCTTACAGCAATTGGTTAAAAGTAATTTGCGTTTTGTGGTTTCGGTGGCAAAAAAATACCAGGAGCGGGGATTGAAGTTGAGTGATTTAATCAGTGAGGGCAATATAGGTCTGATCAAAGCTGCAAGTCGTTTTGACGATACAAAAGGTTTTAAATTCATCTCTTTTGCGGTGTGGTGGATTCGGCAGTCTATCTTGCTCGCTATTGCAGAGCAGCAACGTTTGGTGCGTTTGCCGATTAATCAGGTAGTAGCTATTGAAACGATTAATAGTGCAATTGTCGAGTTGGAGCAAAAGCTGGAAAGGATGCCAACAGTTGAAGAGCTGGCCGAGCATACGGCGCTAGCAGCAGATAAAATTGCTTGTTATTTAAATAGTACGGTTAGGCATTGTTCATTAGACCACATTCCTGATGAGAAAAATGGTTTTACCTTGTTAGATATCATTGGTGATAAGAGCACCCCCGGGACTGATCACCTTAGCTTTAATTCATCTTTCTTAGTGGACCTGAATAGGTCCTTGAGTATCTTGCCCAAAAGGGAACAAAAGATATTGATGTTGTTTTATGGCATCAATGGTTACCCGGAAACAAGTCTGGATGATATGGAGCCAATCTTTAATTTGGGGAGAGAACGGATCAGGAAATTGAGGGATAAAGCACACAAAACACTTAGCTTAAAATGCGGTGATACCCTGTCAGATTACTTCAATTAGCGAAAAAATGACCTTTTTGATAAAAAATCATTTGGTGAAAATCCAATAATTATATACTTTAGAGCGTTATATCATATATTTTAAAATCTTAACGAAAGAAAAACATGGAAAAATTTTCAAAACTTAAAGAATTAATCGCTGGCGTAGAGGCTGATGCAGACAAATTTTATAATTCAGGTAACGGTGCTGCAGGTACCAGAGTACGTAAAGCAATGCAAGATTTAAAAGGCTTAGCGCAAGAAATTCGTACTGAAGTAACTGAAAAAAAGAATGCAAAATAATATTCTTTAACGATTACAGGAAAAGGCCCGCATGTTGTGGGCCTTTTCCTGTTTTTGACCTTATGGATGATATAGAGAAAAAGCATTACCGTAAAATAATTCACATCGATATGGATTCATTTTATGCTTCTGTAGAGCAAAGGGATAATCCTGAGCTACTAGGGAAGGCTATTGCTGTTGGCGGCTCTCCCGAGGGACGAGGTGGCGTGGTGGCAACCGCAAGCTACGAAGCCCGGAAGTATGGAGTGCACTCTGCTATGTCATCTAAACAAGCCTTAAAATTATGTCCGCATCTCATCTTTGTTTATCCCAGATTTGCGGCTTATAAAGAAGTATCCCGACATATCCGTGAAATTTTTCATCGTTATACCGATTTGATACAACCTTTATCATTAGATGAGGCTTACCTGGATGTAACGGATGATAAGCTTGGCATCGGTTCTGCGATTGATATTGCCAAAGAAATTAAGCAAGCCATTAAGGATGAATTGAAGCTAACTGCTTCGGCAGGCGTTTCTATAAACAAGTTTGTGGCAAAAATAGCTTCTGATATGAATAAACCTGATGGCTTAACCTTTATTGGGCCGTCGAAAGTTGAAAAATTTATTGAGCAGTTGCCTGTCGAAAAATTTTATGGAGTAGGGAAGGTGACGGCGGCAAAAATGAAACTGAGGGGACTGCATTATGGAGCTGATTTAAAAAGATTATCCGAAACGGAATTGGCCAATTTGTTTGGGAAAAGTGGACTGTTCTTTTATAAGATTGTAAGAGGGATCGACAACAGACCTGTTGAGCCTAATCAGGAAACTAAATCAGTAGGTGCAGAAGACACCTTTTCTTATGATTTAACTGAATTAGACGAAATGAATGCCGAATTGGAAAAGATTAGCCTTTTGGTATTCAACCGAATTAACCGCTATCATTTGTCCGGTCGGACAGTAACTGTGAAAGTTAAGTTTAGTGATTTTAAGCAAATCACCAGAAGTAAATCATTTGCGGAAGGAGTGACTACTTTAGCGCTGATTTTTGATATTTCGAAGAGCCTGTTGGCAGCCATCGATTTTACGGATAAGCGGGTAAGGCTGCTTGGTATTTCGGTCTCGAATTTTGAAAATTCGGCAGGAAATGAGCGACTTATTTACCAGCCGCGCTTGTTTCCCTGAGCTTATAATTTAATTTACCTTACCTTTGTAGCCTAGAGATAAGATTATGGGGCTGCCAATGCGTATTACATATAATGATACAGACTATATTTATGAGATATTAAATAGTTCTGCTATTAATAAAGAGACTACTGAGCTTCACATCAGTTTTGACGGACAGGAGATTGTTTTGATGAAGGATGAGAAAAATGTGTGGGTTCAGAACGGTGGAGAATACAAAGTTGAGCCCGAGCTTGCCCAAGCGCTGGGAAGGTCTGTTTCCCTGAGATTTAGAATGTAGTTAAATGAAATTAAGCTTGTGTTAAATAAAACATTTTTTTTATAAATTCGACAAAATACACTAAATTGTATAAGATTGCCTGACAGGGTAATAAGTCGTTTTTTTAGAAAATCTGATTATTTAAACACTATGAAAAAGTTATTTTCCTTAATCGCTATGTTGGGTTTATGTGTAAACTTAAGCATGGCGCAAACAGCTGCAGTATCTACAGCTCAACAGCAGACAGCTAAAACCAAAGCTGCCGCTAAAAAAGAAGCTGCGAAGGCTAAAGCTGATGCTAAAAAAGAGGCGGCAAAAGCTAAAGAATCCGCAAAATCTACTGCTGCAAAACCAGCGGCCACTGGTGTAAAGCTTAAAAAAGATGGTACACCAGACATGCGCTCTGCAGGGGCTAAAGCTGCAGCAGCAAAAGAAGCAGCAGCAACCACCGCTAAAAAAACTACAACTGCAACCAAGAAAGCTGCAACCAAGAAAGCTGCCGCAGCAACAGTACCTGGAATGAAAAAAGATGGTACACCTGATAAGCGCTTTAAATCAAATGCAGCAACAGCCACAACAACAGCCGCAGCACCTGCAACTACTGCTGCTACAAAAGCTGCTACAAAAGCAACAACTACTGCGAAAAAAGTAACAACTACTGCAAGTTCAACTGCTAAGGAATATGTGCCTACTGTTGACAGAAGCCTAAAAGGCCCGAACGGCGAGGAGATATTAACTGGTCCTCGTGGCGGAAAATACTATATTAATAAAAATGGTAACAAAACCTATGTGAAAAGAGAAGCTCAATGATTTCTTTTTTAATATGAAACAACAAAGGCTGGATTTTTCCGGCCTTTTGTCGTATTTTGGGCTTTATACTTTTATTTATGGCAAACAATCAGATTACAGCGATAACAGAATTAGATAGATCTCATTACAAAACAAAAGTGTATTCTGGTGGACATTTTATTTATTCCGATGAGCCAGAAGAAGCTGGCGGTACAGACGAAGGGATGGCTCCTGGGGCATTATTACTAGCTAGTCTAGGTAGTTGCACGGCTATCACCATTAGGATGTACGCAGATCGGAAAAACTATAACCTGGATGCGATTAAAATAAAACTCGCTATTTGTAAAGAAGAAGAAATGAGTTCGGAAACCAGAATAACAAGGAAGATTGAGTTTTCTGGTGATTTAACTGAGGAGGAACGTCAACGTTTATTGGTGATCGCGGATAAGTGTCCGATTCATAAAATACTAAGTAATCCTATAAAAATTGAAACAAGCTAAGCTTGTTTTAAACGATCATATACAATTTAGTACTATAAATTCAGTAATTAGTACAATTAAGCTCAGGTAGCTAATTGAGCTTTGACCTTGCTTACCAGGTTTTCTATATCGAATGGTTTGGAAAGAAAGTCATTTGGGGAACCTGGTAGTTTTAACAGACTTTGCAAATTGTGGCTTGCAGATATCATCACGATAGGTATGTATTTAAAGATGGCGTGAGATTTTATTGATTTGCAAATTTCTCTGCCATCCATTCCCCCTAGCATAACGTCCAATAAGATCAGATCGGGCCTAAGTGATGAGATTACATTTAATACATTTTTTCCATTTGTCAGCGTGGAAACTTCATAACCTTCATCTTCTAATATGATCTTGATGACCTCAACGATCTCTGTATCATCATCAACTGCTAATATTTTTTTAGACATTCCCGTATATCATTTGTTATATAACCCTATACTATTTGTATGCCATATATGGAAATCGAGAAATAAAAACTATTGACAAATAGAATATTTAGGATTTTAATGCTAAAATTATTAGCATATTTGTATTGTTAATCGTTAAAAGCAAAGTTTAATGTTATATGCTGTTGTAGATATTGAGACTACTGGTGGATTTGCATCGGGAAATGGAATTACGGAGATCTCTATTTTGGTGCATGATGGTCAGGAGGTTATTGATGTTTTTGAAACATTGATCAATCCTGAATTAGATATCCCGCCATATATAGAGTCGCTTACCGGAATTAGCAACGAAATGGTGATGACAGCTCCAGTATTTAACGAGGTGGCTGCTCAGATCTATGAATTGTTGCATGATAAGATATTTGTAGCGCATAATGTGAATTTTGATTTTTCTTTTATCAGACACCAACTGATGCAGAGTGGTTATGAATTGAATTGCAAGAAGCTATGCACAGTTCGATTAAGTAGAAAAATATTACCCGGACATAGTTCATATAGTCTTGGTAAACTTTGTGCGGCTTTGAATATTTCTGTGAGCAATAGACACCGTGCCGGGGGCGATGCATCAGCTACCGCGATATTGTTAACAAGGTTGATTGCTGAGGATGCTGAAAATATCATTGCGCAAACACTTCATAAGTTCTCGAGAGAACAAGCGCTACCGCCTAATTTGCCTAAAAGCCAGGTAGACCGTTTACCTTCAGTACCTGGGGTTTATTACTTTAAAGACCAGAAAGGGAAGGTGATCTACATTGGTAAAGCCAAGAACATTAAAAAGCGGGTTTGTACTCATTTTACGGGGAATAATATCAGCAAACAGCGTCAGGATTTTCTTCAGCACATTTATAGCATAGACTTTGAGGTCTGCGGAACAGAATTGATGGCCTTTATTTTGGAAGCCACCGAGATTAAGCGTTTGTGGCCCGAAAATAACCGTGCATTAAAGCGTCATGAGCAGAAATATGGATTGTATCTTTTTGAAGATCAAAAGGGCTATATGCGACTCATGGTAGATAAATATAAAAAGCAAGCGCCTGCATTGTATAGTTTCAATACGCAATTGGAGGGATATGATTTGCTGAGGCTTTTGATCAAAGAGCATCTGCTTTGCGAGAAGCTGTGTTTTATCCAGAAGAATCGGATTGCCTGTACCCACCATGAAGAAGGGAAATGTAGTGGAGCTTGTGTAGGTAAAGAGTCTGCCGCCGCTTATAATGTAAGGGTAAAGTATGCGATTGAGTATCTAAAAACCATACTTCCGACCTTTGCAGTGATGGGTGATGGGCGCAATGAGGATGAAAAAAGCTGTCTTTTAGTGGAACAGGGAAAATTTTATGGTATGGGGTATATTTCTCCGCATACTGATGTTGAAGGGGCTGAAATGCTGAAGTCGGTGTTACAACCTTATCCATCTGATGATTATATTTTAAATTTGATTATTAACCATGTTCAGCAATTCCCACAAAGAAAGGTAGTTATCTAAAAAGTGCATTTATTCTAATAAAAATCGCAAATAGATTTTGGTGTTTACGTCCAAAATTCTATCTTTGCGTTCCCTAACGGGGAGATGCCTTGGTAGCTCAGCTGGATAGAGCGTCGGTTTTCTAAACCGAGGGTCAGGGGTTCGAGTCCCTTCCAGGGTACTGCAAAGAGCTTCTAGTGAAAACTAGGAGCTCTTTTGTTTTTAGAATCCTTGTCAATTTTATTGTTTTGTATCGATAGCAATTTGCATACGCCTATTAGCGAGAATCAGTCACGGTATTGTGTTTTCTTCTTTTCATTATAATCATCTAGTTCCTTCTCTAATGCACCAGTGGGTTTGAAGTATATTGCTATTTTCTTTTTTGAAAGTTCCCATTCTGGCACAAAAAGCACTTCTATGTTGTAATTTTGATTGGTTTCCCAGACACTCAATTTATGTCCAGTCTTGTTATCCTTTGATTGTTCTTTAGGTTTACCTTTTTGATTTGTAAAATAATCAACAATTTTATTGTACAACTCTGGTGTTGCTTCCCTTGAGTCGTAACTTGCATCTTCTCCAATAAATATCCGAAGCTCGTCTAGTCTGTCACTTAAAAAAATTGGTTCTAATATTCCTTGAATATGAGTGCCCTCTATTTCTGTTAAGAAATTTTTTTTGTCTGGATCGTCGGAACATGTTTTTGTAAACTGTTCTTTTAAAACTCCTCGCTTAATATAATTTCTAACTAGATGATTATAATCGTAATTATTCATTCCAAGTTTAAAGTCTAGATAGCAGTTGTTTTCAAAGTTTAACCAATTACATCCCGAAATTATTATAAAATGTAATAATCCAATAAAAACGATCCTTTTCATTAGTGTTTTTTATCTTAATATTTAAGACGGTTAAAAGATATTTTGATTATTCCTCATATCGTTTTTCATTCAACCATTTATAACTTTAGTGTCTTTTAGATGTGGCAGTTCTCTTATTACTGTCCAATATTCCTCTCTAACGTCTTCGTCGATATAGATGGGTAGTCGTTCTCCATAAAGCCTATCAGCTCCGTCTTTTCGACACCCAGATATCCAGTAAATCTCTCCCGTATCTTCATCAAAATAATTTGATTTAAGCCTCGTCCCTTACGACTGATAAATAGCTTTCCTCCGTAGTGTATAGACTTGCCTGATTTAGTGAAGTTAACACGACCAATTCGTGCTTCTCCGGTTAGACCATGACCTTTGTACTCGATGTACATTATTCTAGTAAGTGCCATTTGCGTAACGTTAATTAAAATATCTGGGTCATAAATATATCATTTTTTGTAACTTACTGGAATAGAATTAAAGAGTTTATTTCAGGTTTATTATCAAAATCAAGATTTGCAGAATTTCAAACGAATGATTTATACTTAGAGTGTTTTACATAACTAATTTTTAAAAACATGCTTTTCGAAAATCCAGAGACATTAAAAATTATAAATGAAAATGAGTTGTTGTACTTTATCAAGGCACAATTAGAATCTACTTTCATAACTGAAGATTGGATTGCCCAGCATCTTGGTGAGGCAGAAATTGAAAACGATGTAATAGCGTACTTGAATGCGCGCTCAAGGCATTTATTAGGAAATGATAAACAGAGGGATAAAAGCTACGAGGTCAAAAGTTGTTTCATACATGCTGTAGATGATTATACTGTATGTTTATTGAATGAGGGAAAGTTAGTTATAGATGTAGTTTGTTACATCGAAATGCAAACGCAATGGACTTTCTATAAAGCGAAGTGGGCCAAAATCATGAAAGAAAGAGAAGTGGTAGGAACACTAAACGTCCAGCTATTTGTAAAATCAAAAATGATAACTTATATAAGATTAAAATCTATAAATGTACGTTCTGAGGGAATGTGGTAGATTTATGATGAGCTGAGAGATTATTAAGTGAAAAAATGAGTAAGAGCTTGCGATTACAAAATCATATCGAGCTATACAGCTCGTGTGTGATCTCTTTTAACAGTTAGTTAACCTTTATCGATGTTTTATTGCATATTTTACTTTTCCTTTAGGGATATATTTTCCTTCAATATACCATGTTAATAAATCCCTAAAAGTCATGTCTGAAACTTGCCTCGCAGGTTGATAGAAAGATGGCCTTGGAATATGAATCCTATTCAAGGTCAACAATCCTATTGTTTTGAGAGGAAGCCATACTGATACAACCAGTAGATTATAAAGCGCTGTTGATGAATTATACAATTCGGCTTCAGAATAAAAATGTCTATCGTATTCAAAATCAGAATATTCTAATTCAAACCTGTCAATGAATTTAGTTAGCATAAAATAGTTATCATCTCCTGTTAATCCTAAGTCATTTACAATTTTAGTCCGGAGTGACCCTAGATTATCGGCTGACTCGTTTTCAATAAAACTTTTTACAGTGATATAAGCGTGTTTTAATTTCGAAAATTCTATTTGCCTTATTTCTCCCATTGTATTACTACGAGTAAGTGAATTTATTTAAAATTAGGTAAATAATTTTGGAGTAGTGCATCCAGATTTGGGGAAAAAATTATAAGGATTCAAAAACAACTCTCAGGGAATCATACTTATTGGAAATGTAAAAAGAGTTAGTGATCTTTGGTGTTTTACTATGGGGAAAAAACTATGTTTCGATTGTAAGAGGTCATTTAATATGTCATCAGAAGATTTGAGACATTCAAACTTTAAATGTCCTGAATGTGGTAATCAAGCAATTGCTGTGACACATAGATTTCGACCGCCCAAAGTGGACGATAATAGGAAATGGGAGGTAGTTAGATTTCTAATAAAAAGTGGATTCCCATATCAACATATACCAATTTATGAATCTGATCGCCATGGAATACAGAGATTTGTTAGGTACGCTCAATATCCCGAAAATATGATTGATGCAATTGAATTTGTAGAACAGTATAAGGAACAGGCTTTTAAAAATAATGACTGAAATTTTCTTTGGTGATAGATTTTTTTGTTCTACTATTACCCATTAAATAAACTCAACTTGGCTCCATTAAATAAAGAATAACACAGCATTATGGTATCATTTACTAAATTGAACGTAAAATGGATTGTTGCTCTATGCGTAATAGTTTTTACCGTTTTGACTTTACTCTTTAGTGATTATGGTGGAATAAGTGACGGACTCACACGTATAGGTTTTCCACTGGTGTTTATGCAAGAAACTGGGGGTAAATGTATAGATTGTCGGAGCATAAAATGGTTCAATACATTTTACTTGTTCGTCGATCTATTACTGTCGCTGATCATTGCTTTTTTTCTAGTAAAGGTTTCTACGAGAATTAGGTAGATTTATAGTCGTTATTTAGTTGACAGCTTGGGTATTGACGCCCAGTAATAGACAGATGTGTGGCAATATGAAATTATTGATGTTGAATATTTGATATTTAGGTTTTCATGATTTCTATGGGGCGACTGATCTTTGTATAAGAATGAGCCTTTCAGAAAGGTTAATTGAGCCGCAAAATAAAGCCTACTGCTAATGTTTTGGTTAGCTTTGCCTATCTTGACATATATTTTGGGCATGACTATGGAACAGCCAGAAAAACTAAGAACCATCAATTACTCAGGCATATTTCTATCCTGCTTTTCAGATTACAGCGAAAAGTGTATCCATGCTACCCCAGAGCATGTGCTTTTGTATCTGTATTCAGGCGAACAAATTATAGAAGACAGAAATAAAAGGATTACGATCCGGGCTGGAGAATGTGCGTTTATCAGACGAAACCACAGACTCTTAATGTATAAGAACAGTAAGGGTGATGAACTGTACAAGGGCATTTCCTTAACATTTAATCGCAGTCTGCTGCGCGAATTCTACGGTAGGATAAATAAAGCGGAGATACCTAAAAGAGTATCCATTCCAGAAGAAAACATTTTTAAGATCGAACCACGGGCCGATATCAACAGTCTGTTCCAGTCATTGACACCTTATTTTGATGATGGTGTAAAGCCGACTGAAGGAGTAGCAAAGTTAAAATTACAAGAGGGAATTTATGCCCTTCTGAACACTTCTGATATTTACTTTCCAATACTGTTCGATTTTACCGAGCCCTGGAAAATGGATATCCTCGAATTCCTTAATGAGAATTACATGGATGAACTTTCTATGGAGCAAATTGCCTCGTATACTGGTCGCAGTTTGGCAACATTTAAACGGGATTTTAAGAAGGTCAGCAATCTTAGTCCACAAAAATGGCTGATTAAAAAACGCCTGGAAGCTGCTTATGTTAAACTAAAGGAAGAAGGCCGAAAGGTGCAGGAGGTATATGTTGAAGTTGGGTTTAAGAATCCTTCACATTTCTCTACTGCGTTTAAAAAGCAGTATGGATTTCCGCTAACGGAGATCTAAATCATAAATCAAAATTGAGCTTCTCAGAAAAGTTAATTGAGCCCCACAGTAACGTCGCTGCGGGGCTTTCTCGTTAATTTTGCTTTATGAAAGACACAAAGAAAGAAGTTGTATTAGAACATAAGGCAGGAGATATCTTTGAAAGGTTAAGAGCTGGTGAACCTATCCGGTTGAATGACCGGGAATATTTCAAGATCAATGATGTTGTTAGCAGAACTATGAGGCTTTCTCAGCAGTTGAACAGTGCAACTGATATTGATCAGTTACGCCATCATTTAAGCGAAATTATTGGGACAGCAATAGATCACAGTACCTCAATTTTCGCCCCATTTTACACCAACTTTGGCAGATTTACAAAGATCGGAAAGAATGTTTTCATCAATCACGCCTGCTCATTCCTTGACATGGGTGGCATAACGATCGAAGATGAAGTACTGATCGGTCCGAGGGTGAACCTGGTTACAGAGAACCATCCATTAGACCCAAATGATAGAAGGACATTGACTACAAAACCTATTAAGATAAAGAAAAGGGCCTGGATAGGTGCTGGAGCAACGATATTACCTGGGGTGACCATCGGAGAAAATGCGGTGGTTGCAGCGGGTGCGGTGGTTTCAAAGGATGTAGCGGATAATATGATAGTGGGGGGAGTTCCAGCGAGCGTAATTAAATCCATTAATGATTAAACAAATCAAGACAATGAAACCTGCATAAAGCTACATGAATAGCTTATGCAAGCTTCACAGCCGTTAAAAATCAAAATTATAATCTGATGAAAAACATAACACTATTTGTCTTTGCAATAATGCTGTCTATCACACAGTTGTTCGGGCAATTAAAGTCAAATCAAAAATCAAATACAATGAGCGTAGCAATAGATCATTATACTTTTCAGTTAGGCCATAAAGTAAGCAGAGAGAAAGTAACCTTCAAAAACCGCTATGGTATCATTCTTTCGGGTGACTTATATATTCCAAAAAACAACAGTAAAGCACCTTTGGCTGCAATTGCTATTAGTGGTCCGTTTGGGGCAGTTAAAGAACAATCGTCAGGCTTGTATGCCAACCAAATGGCAGAGTGTGGTTTCATTGCCTTGGCATTTGACCCATCTTATACAGGCGAAAGTAGTGGTGAACCTCGTAATCTGGCATCGCCGGAAATTAATACTGAAGATTTTAGTGCAGCTATAGATTTTCTTGGCCTTCAAAAAAATGTAGACAGAAATAGAATTGGCATTATTGGTATTTGTGGATTTGGTGGTTTTGCATTAAATGCTACAGCTTTCGACAAGCTGGTAAAAGCTGTGGCTACTACCAGCTTATACGATATGACACGAGTAATGTCAAAAGGATATAATGATGTAGTTACGTCGGAGCAACGTACTAAAACTTTGGAACAATTAGCACAACAACGTTGGAAAGATGCTGAAAGCGGAAGCCCTGCCAAAGGATCTCGCAACCTTCAGGAAAAATTACAAGGCAACGAACCTCAGTTTGTAAAAGAATATTTCGACTATTACCGGACACCGAGAGGTTTTCACGAGCGTTCATTAAACTCAAACGGAGCATGGTTGGTCACCAATCCTTTGTCTTTTATGAATATGCCTATTCTTACTTATATAAAAGAAATTTCACCACGTCCAATGTTGTTGATTGCAGGTGACAATGCACATTCAAGATACTTCAGCGAAGATATTTATAAGGCAGCCGCTGAGCCCAAAGAATTGATGATTATTGCTGATGCGGTACATGTGGATTTGTATGACAAACTTGATAAAATCCCTTTCAGTAAACTGGAAGCTTTTTTTAAGGATCATCTTCGCTAAAATCTTGTTTAGCCGTTTAAAATGAAAAAGTTCTTTCAAATTTTGAACTCAATTGTTATTATCTTCCAAACAGGATGTTTTTGCTGCTACAATTGAATTGGGCAGGTTTTCTGATCCGATCAGCATAAAGGATGGTCTTACTGTAAGTTCAGATTTGTTTTCTGAGGTTGAGGAGGTTTTGGGTTTTATTAGAAAACATATTAATAAAGAATATATCATTACAGGAAATCCTCAGCGGGAGGAACGCTGGCAGTATCCTATGCAGTCCTTACGTGAGATTGTGATCAATATGATCGTGCATCGGAATTATATGAGTCCTGATGCTTCTTTAATAAAGATATATAATGAGCGGATTGAATTTTGGAACCCAGGTAAACTGCCTGAGGGAGTTTCCATTGATCAGCTTGTAAGCGGAAATTATATTTCCCGTATTAGAAATGTTAAGGTTGCTTCAACTTTCAAAGAAGCAAGTTAATTGAGCGGTATGGTTCTGGAATTAAGCGTATTCAACAGGGATTTACCGTATATGGATTGAAGCCGCCTTTTTTTGAGGAGTTTCAGGGTGGGTTTAGGGTAACGGTATACTCTAACTTAGAGGAGATAACTAATAACGAGTTGGGTGAAAAGTTGGGTGAAAAGTTGGGTGAAAAGTTGTCCAAAATTCAACTGTTGATCATTGAGGCAATGCGTGAAAACAGTAAAATCAGCCAAAAAGAATTGGCAAGGAAATTAGGGATTTCTGATACGGCAGTTCAAAATAATACGAAGTATCTTCAGGAAAATGGTTTTATACTTCGGGTGGGACCAGCAAAAGGTGGTCATTGGGAAGTATTAAGTTAACTAAAAAATTACTAAAGTTCGGATGAGATATCTTTCCCATCACGAATTCGCTTGAAACTGATGAATAGTAGCGATTTTTTTCATGTCATTTATAAAAGAATTCGTAAGATAAGTATCTAAGTGTACTGCAAAGAGCTTCTAGTGAAAACTAGGAGCTCTTTTGTTTTAGGCAACCTTCTAGGTATCGATAGTCCAGAATTCTGTTAATTCAATCCTTGTTAATGTAAGTGTTTAATACATAAACTCATGTAAACATTCTTTACATGAGTAAGTTGTCATGAAGGCTAATTGGGGTTCCTTGCAAATCCCACCATGTCCTTAGGATAAAAATCCATATCCCTGAAACTGCTGTCATCGATATTGTACAACACTACTACCGCTGCCGCTTCAAAACTCCAATAACCCTCAAATCCACCTTCGCCCTTTGCCTAAAAGGTTCTCTATGCATAGGTTTCTAGTTCGTTTCTAGTGGTCAACATGATTGATATAAGCAAGATAAATAAAAAAATACTTAAGCACAATCTAACCGGGAGGATCTGGAAATCCAATGGCCAAACTTAATTTAGGCACGTACAAGTCTGTATTCGTTATAACACATCACAATGTTAAAGCCGAGTAACAGAATAGCCTCTGAACTTACATTCAGCCGGTTCGTGTCGATGCCTAGTATTGCCGATATAAACAAAGTTGAGAAAACCATAATTGCCCCTACAAAAAGGCTAAGCTGAACAGAACGGAATAACATAGTGATCCTGAAGTAGTTCCTTTTAAAAAATAAATCAGGATTGCGGATCAGCTGCATCAGGTTAATGAAAATGAATAGACCAATAATCAGGATATACCCATTCAGGAATGGACTGTTTGTGTTCCAGGAAGGGATGTTGAAAAAGCCTGCGTTAATGAAATAACACAGTATTCCAATACAGATCAGGCTCTTTATGATTGTCCAACTGCTCTTTTTTGCCATTAATGCATGCCATTTTGGGTATTTCTGCTGATCAATAAGTATTGAAAACCGCATCAGTTTCTCTGAAGGAGTTACAAAAGGATTGAATAGGCCTAGCAACATGAGCAGGATGGTACTTGAAAATTGAAATGCTGCATCTGCTACCAGTCTGTTTATATGCTCCTGATCCAGGATAACATCCTTTGAATAAGTAAATATGGAAAGGCATATCAGTACAATTACTACAAAATGAAATAACACTCCAAAATAACTGGTAATATTGTTCTCCTGAAAAGCCGTTGTTGCCGAGCCTTGCTGCAGGTTGTTGCTCAACGAAAACCGGCCTGCCATGTCCTTCAATGAATCGGCGGTTCCTCTCACAAAGAGCGCAATAGCAAGAATAAAAACACCTATTCCTAAAATAAAGGCCCCTATTCCTGCCGTTTCGAATTTGTACAGGCTCAGTAAAAAAATGATTAGGCCTATGCTCAACGCGGCGTGTTTATATTTTATTTTGCTGAAACCGTGCAAATTAAGCAGTAAAGAATAAAATAAACCCAAGGCACCGCCGATAACTGCGGCAAGTGCTATTTTTGAAATGATATTTTCAGTCATAGTCGCAGATGTGAATCCGGAGTGAATATAGAATATTGTTCTCTAATATAGCGGCATTAATGTCGCTTATGTCACCCGACTTTAATTTTATACCTGTTAAGCTAGGGCTGTTTATTATAACATTCGATTAATCACAAACATATTGGTACCTTAATATAATTCCAATCAAGGTGGCTTTCAAAAATCTAAACATATTAAAAATGGGCTTAGCCGGATAAAAAGCAAATTGGTAAATGAAAAATGAATGATATCCCAATACATACACTTGCCAAACCCGATCGGTCTATTTCCGATTTTGTCTATTGCTTTTCCTCGATACAAAACCTCTCTGAAATCGTTGAAGGGGTAATTATTCCCAACGGAAGAATTGACTTATCCTTTTACAAAACCTCAGATGGTCAGTTTCATATTTCGCTTTTAGGGTTGGAAACAAAGCCTAAATTGACACCCGGACAAAGTATTTCAGCTTTTTTTGCGATTAATTTTAACCCACTTGCAGTGGAATATATTTTAGGGCACTCTGTTGCAGATATTTTGGATAAAGGGAAGTCTTTGCCTAATGATTTTTGGGATTTTAGGATTGATTCTTTGAACGATTTTGATGCATTTTGCGAAAAAGCGACGCAAAAAATACAATCGCTTTTGCCAAAAGATATCGATGAGCGAAAACGTAAATTGTTTGCCCTTGTTTTTGAGACCAATGGCGAAATAGCTGTAAAAGAACTTTCTGAAAGAGTAGCCTGGAGTTCACGGCAAATCAATCAATATTTTAACCAGCAATTCGGGATTTCATTAAAAGCATATTGCAACATTTTACGTTTTCAGGCCTCACTTTCGCATATAAAAGAGGGCAAATTGTTTCCTCAGCTAAACTATTATGATCAGTCGCATTTCATCAAAGAAATCAAAAAACTTTCGGGCGCTTCTCCCAAAGAATTGTTCAAAAACGAAAATCGCCGATTTTTACAATTTTTAATTACTGACAAGAGATAATTTTGTATCGTAAAATTTGAAAATATGTTGATACAAAATAAAAAAATTGCGATTGTTGGCGGCGGACCGGCTGGCTTAACCCTAGCTAGATTATTACAAATGCAAAATGCAGATGTAAAAGTGTACGAAAGAGATTTTAACCCTGATGTTCGTGTCCAGGGTTCTACTTTGGACTTACACGAAGGCACGGGCCTTGAAGCGATGAAACGCGCAGGCCTGCTGGACGAATTTTATAAACATCATCGGCCGGTTGCAAGCAAAATGCAATTGGTAGATAAATGGCTCAATATAAAATTTGATGACCATAACTTTGCTGAAAATACAGCTGAAACTCGACCTGAAATTGACAGAGCCCCATTACGAGGGATTTTACTGAACTCCCTGAAGTCCGAAACTGTGGTTTGGGATAGCCATTTTGTTGAAATGGAAAGGCAAGACAATGGTTGGTTGCTACATTTCAAAAATGGAAACTCAGTTTACGCTGATTTGGTAATTGCAGCCGATGGCGCTAATTCTAAAATCCGTCCTTATATCAGTGATATAAAGCCAATCTATTCGGGAATAACTTTGATTGAGGGGAATGTTTACCAGGCGGAAAAAAATACACCAAACCTTTTTGGATTTGCAAGAGGCGGAAAGGTAATGGCATTCGATAATGAGCAATTCCTGGGATATGGTACAAAAGACGACGGTTCCATTATGTTTGTCGCTTGTTTCAAATGTCCTGAAGACTGGCTTGCAAAAAGCGATATTGATTTCAAAAATAAAGCACAGGTTTTAGAATTTTTCAAAAAAGAGTTTGCGGATTGGAGTGAGGTTTGGTACGAATTCTTTACAAACGATGATGTGCATTTTACGCCTCGTCCTCAATATTATTTTCCGTTCAGTCAAATTTGGGAAACTCAGGAAAACCTTACAATGATTGGCGATGCGGCGCACCGTATGCCGCCATTTGCAGGTGAAGGCGCGAATGTGGCAATGCAGGATTCATTTGAATTGGCAGATGTTTTGACTAGCAATAAATTTACTGATATCAAAACCGCAATTGCTCATTTTGAAAAAGATATGATCGCAAGAGGTGCCGCAGCCACAAAAGATACTTTAGAAAACACCGAAAGAATGTTCTCTAAAACAGGACTGGAGCAAATGATTTCGTTTTTCAATCAGGTGTACCCATAAATTTAATAACAAATGTTATCGTTTGCCCTGATCTGAGTTTAGCGGTTGTGTAAAGGAAGAGCTCGACTTACTATCTCCTGAATTAAGTGACTTTATCATTACACAATGCGCTGTACAATATTTCGACCGGATGCAGTGCTTTTCGTGATGTGCCATCTTTGATCTGATGTCGGCAGCTGGTTCCTGTGGCTGCTATAATTACTTCTTCAGTTTGTTTTCTAACATCCGGGAACAATACAAGTTCGCCAATCTGCATGGATAGCTCGTAATGCTCCTTTTCATATCCAAATGAGCCAGCCATCCCGCAACAGCCCGAAGGAATGGTTTGTACCGTGTAATTTTCAGGAAAAGACAGTATTTGTTCAGTAGCTCCCAGGGCATTAAAAGCTTTCTGCTGGCAATGGCCATGCAATTTGATGGATTGGGATGCTGTAGTAAATTGCGACTTCAAAATATTTCCTTTTTGGATCTCCCTGGCTAAAAACTCATCAATCAGAAATACGTTTGCCGAAAGCTTTTTCGAGGCTTCCAGCTGTTCTTCGTTCACCAGGTCCGGATATTCATCCCTGAAGGTCAGAATTGCCGAAGGCTCAATGCCCACAAGTGGTGTTTCAGCTGTGATCAACTTACTTAAGCACCATACATTGTGCTGTGCAATTTTCTTCGCTTTTCGCAATAGCCCTTTAGAAATGGATGCTCTGCCGCTTTCCAGATGCTTGGGGATGATCACTTCATAACCTAGGGTTTCAAGCAAGAGGATTGCCTTGATGCCAATTTCTGTGTCCTGGTAATTGGTAAATTCATCACAAAAAAGATAAACCTTCCTATTGGAGTTTTTTAGCTGTTTAGGCGCGCGCCGATGTTTATTAAACCAGTTTTTTAGCGTTGTATGATACATTTCCGGCAGGCTGCGCTGTGGTGCAAAACCTGCCATTTCTTTTACCATAGCACTTAAAAATGAGCTTGTCATGGTCCAGTTGTACAAAGATGGAATTACTGATCCCAGAGCTGCAATGCTGCTAAAATTAGCAATTAAGCGCGATCTTAATGGGATGCCGTTCGCATCCTGGTAATGCTGTAGAAATTCGGCTTTCAACTTTGCCATATCTACATTAGAAGGACATTCTGATTTACATCCCTTACAACTCAGACAAAGATCGAGTACTTCTTTAATCTCTTTGTGATTAAACTTATTGATCTGGTCAGAATGTGTCAAAAAGTTCCTCAGGATATTTGCCCTTGCTCTTGTTGTATCTTTTTCGTCATGCGTAGCCATGTAGGAGGGGCACATCGTTCCGCCGGCCAAATGCGATTTTCTGCAGTCGCCCGAACCGTTACATTGTTCTACATGTTGCAACATATTTTGTCCCACATAACGGAATACGGTTTTAAAGGTAAAGTCTTTTTGACCAGGCGTATACCTCAGCATGGTGTCCATTGGAGGTGTATCAATGATTTTGCCGGGATTAAAGATTTGTTTCGGATCCCAGGTATGCTTCACTTCCTTTAGCAAAGCATAGTTTTTGGATCCGATCATTTGCTCAATAAACTCTCCCCTTAACCGGCCATCTCCATGCTCGCCACTTAATGAGCCTTTATATTTTTTTACCAGAGCAGCTATTTCCTCAGCGATGGTGCGAAACATTTTATTGCCTTCGGCTGATTTGAGGTTCAGGATGGGACGTAAATGCAATTCTCCAGAGCCTGCATGTGCATAATGCACGGAGTACAAGCCATGTTTTCTAAGTATTTCATTAAAATCACGAATATAAGCAGGCAGATCCTGTACATCTACAGCCGTATCCTCGATTACCGGTACGGCCTTTTCATCACCAGGTAAATTGCTTAATAAGCCAAGACCGGCTTTTCTGAGCGACCATATCTTTTTGGTGTCGCTTCCAAATAACAAAGGAAAATGGTAACCTAAACCCAATTCACGCAGTTCCGCTTCAACTTTTTTCGCAATTTCTTTTACCTCATTTTGAGTATCCCTCGCATATTCAATCACCAGTAAAGCGGCCGGCTCTCCCTGAACAAAGAAGTTATTTTCCCGCTGTTCGATGTTATCTCTGGTACATTCCAAAATATAATGGTCAATCAGTTCAACAGCATTCGGCTGGTGTTTCAGGGCTACTAAATTTGCCCTTAACGCTTCTTCCAAAGTATGGAAATGCACGCAGAGCAAACCGGAATGTTCGGCTGGGAGGGGTTCCAGATTCAGCTTGATCTCCGTAATGAAGGCCAGGGTGCCTTCTGATCCCGCAATCAGTTTGCAAAAGTTAAAATCTTCTCCACCAGCAGTAAAAGGGGCACTGTCGAGCAAGATGTCTATTGCATAACCTGTATTGCGCCTTTCTACGCTGGGTTTTGGGAATTCCTTTCTGATTTCCTGCTGATTTCTATAATCCCCCAGTAAGGTTCTGATGGATCGGTATAAGGATGCCTCCAAGGTGTTTCCTTCAGCTTTAGCGATGAAATCATCAAAATTAAGTGCTTTAAATATAACTTCAGAGCCATCGCTCAGGAGGGCTGTGATTTCAAGCGTATGTTCTCTTGTACTTTTGTAAACGATGGAGTTGGAGCCACAGGAGTTGTTACCAACCATGCCACCAATCATGGCACGGTTGGCTGTTGAGGTTTCTGGACCAAAAAACAATCCAGCGCTTTTCAGGTAATTATTTAATTCATCTCTTACTACCCCCGGCTGTACCTTTACCCAACGTTCTGTGGCATTGAGTTCCAGGATCTTATTGAAGTGTCGGGATACATCTACTACAATGCCGCTACCTACTACCTGACCAGCAAGTGACGTCCCTGCAGTGCGGGGGATCAATGAAGTACCTTCTCGATCGGCAAAATTGATGAGTTGCTTAAGGTCGGCCACAGAATGCGGTACGGCTACTGCAAGCGGCATCTCTGAATAAGCAGATGCGTCAGTAGCATACAATACCCTGGTCATTTCATCAGTATAAAATTCGCCATCCATCGATCTGGCCAGTAACTCAAGCTGCTCTTTCATCAATTAATCTTACAAATCAAATTTTATTCCTTGTGCCAATGGTAAGGTATTGGAATAGTTGATGGTATTGGTTTGTCTGCGCATATAACCTTTCCATGCATCCGATCCACTTTCTCTTCCACCACCAGTTTCTTTTTCACCGCCAAATGCTCCGCCTATTTCAGCACCAGAAGTACCAATGTTCACATTGGCAATACCGCAGTCCGAACCATTTGCTGATAAAAATTGCTCAGCTTCACGCAGGTTTAAAGTCATGATAGCCGAAGACAATCCTTGTGGTACATTGTTCTGCATATTTATTGCTTCTTCAATGTCGCTATATTTCATCACATACAGGATGGGTGCAAAGGTTTCTTCCTGTACAATCTCATAGTGATTTTCTACTGCTGCAATACATGGTTTAACATAGCAGCCGGATTCAAAACCTGGACCATTAAGTACGGCACCTTCAACCAGAAAGCGTCCGGATTGTTGTTTTATCTTTTCAATACAGCTCAGATAAGTAGCTACTGCATCTTTATCAATTAGTGGACCTACATGGTTATTTTCATCCAGTGGATCTCCGATCTTAAGCTGACCATAGGCCTTTACCAGTCTTGCGGTAAAATCGTTATATACCGCTTCATGGATGATCAGTCTGCGTGTAGAAGTGCAACGTTGTCCCGCGGTTCCTACGGCACCGAATAAAGCGCCAATTACCGACATTTCCAGATCTGCATCTTTGGAGATAATGATGGCATTGTTACCGCCAAGTTCCAGTATCGTTTTTCCGAATCTACCGGCTACGGCAGCGGCAACCAATCTGCCTACTCTTGTTGAACCTGTGAAGGAAATAAGTGGAATACGTTTGTCCTGATTCATCAGGTTACCACATGGATTTCCTGTGATCAGACTGCTGATCCCTTCAGGCAGGTCGTTTGCCTTTAAAACTTTTGCCATGATATGCTGACAGGCAACTGCACATAAAGGTGTTTTTGAAGAGGGTTTCCATACGCAGACATTACCACATACTAAGGCTAAGGCCGTATTCCATGCCCAAACAGCTACAGGGAAGTTAAAGGCAGAAATGATACTTACAATACCCATTGGGTGCCACTGCTCATACATGCGGTGGTTGGGCCTTTCAGAATGCATGGTTAAGCCATATAGCTGGCGGGATAAACCTACTGCGAAATCACAAATGTCTATCATTTCCTGTACCTCGCCCAAACCTTCCTGCAGACTTTTACCCATTTCATAGGAAACTAAAGCACCCAGATCGGCTTTATACTCACGTAAAGCATCTCCGAACTGACGTACAATGTCGCCACGTTTTGGTGCGGGTACATTTCTCCACTCTAAAAAAGCCTGTTGTGCCTGTTGCATTACCGCTTCATAAGCATGCTCATCTGTAGTTTGTACTGTTCCTATTACCGCTCCATTTACAGGAGAATAGGAGGTAACCACTGGACGCTGGGCAGGTAGCCATTTTGTCCCTGTTGAAGTCCCTGAATTGTTTGCTTCAATACCGAGTCTGGTCAATATATCTTTAAGATTCATATGTTCTAAATTGGTTAATCTTTTGTTTGTTTGATGTAAGTGCTTTCAAATATTTTATCTGCATTGTCCGTCTCGAAGCCTTCACGTCTGTGCTCCTGTCTAATTGCGGCCAGGGGTAGATTCTTAAACTCCGGCAGCACCAGGCGCTCAGAAAACTCCACATAACTACCTGCAATAGGCATGGTTTCAGCTCCTAAAAAGATAGCTTCTTTCATTTCTGCAACCGTGCTGCTCTGGCGCAATAAGCCATCCGGACTAACCTTAATGATTCCACCCGAACTGTTTAATTTCAATCCCAGGGATTCCACAAAGCGGTTAAAATCTTCAAGTGTATTGTAACCCGATTTCAGATCATGCACACTTATGGTATAATGGTTCAGGTAATAACGATTGTAGATTACCCAGGCAGCATATTCACTTTCTTCCAATAAAATACGATAGTCTTCTACAGAAGGCAATGTCCATAAGGGCTGATGGAAAAACTCGCCTATCTCCTCGCCATTATCCAGATCCAATGCATCTACTGGATCCTGATGGATGTTATCGGTATAGCTGTGAATTATTTCCTGTGCTTTTTCCGATAGATCCTTTACAATCAGTTCGCTCATAAATATCCGGGGATACTCAGGCGATGGGGGAGCATACCAGTAAGCATTTAGCTTTTTTCCTTCAAAATGGTAGTAATCCATCTTTTTGTAACCTTGATGCAAAAAGATCTTTTCGAAAGAAGTAATGCCCAAATGGCGAACACCCAAAGTTCTGAAGGCAATATGGTCGTTCACAATATCCTGCTGTCCTGCAATCACACCTGAGGAGATTAAAGCATTGGTAATCATTCTGACTGCAGGAACCTGTTGTTCATAACGCTCAAAGAGTATATTGAGAAAGGTATCCAGGGCTTTTTCTTTATCAAAATTCATAATTTGTTTATTTAAACAGGCCGCCGGTTTTTGTATTTAGCAAGGCCTCAAGTGAAATTTCTTCCTGCTTAATAAAGCCTTTTGAAGGAAGGGATCCATTGGCTACCATTTCAATTACCGCTACAAGACTTGCTGCCGTAGTCCAGGAAATTGCCCTCCAGCTTTGGCCATCAATATCAATAGGTTTGCATGATTTGTAAAACTCGTTGCGTTTTAATTCACCGTCTTTCCATCCTTCAGAAACAGCATAAATTAACACTACATCTTCTTCTACTACCGGTTTAGCATTTTTAAGTATGTTTTCCAGTTGCGCCTTATCATTTTTCATATGCAATTCGTGAATCAGGAAATTCATCAGGTAGCAATGCCCCGGATAACGGATCGTCTTATAATCCAGTTTATCTACTTTTCCATCATAAGTTTCGCACATGGTACCCAGGCCACCAGATGTATAAAAAGCCTCATAAGCAGCACCTTCTATATTGATGCTTTCCTTACCCTGTAAAGAGATAACCTGTTTGCGTTTGCCATCGTGTATAGCTTCCGCGTCGTTGATGTATTCGTTTACTACACCGGTGGCCGACCAGGTAAAAGAATAACCCATTTCACCGTTAGGGTATTTCGGTAATGCACCGACTCTCATTTCTATAGACCGGATCTTTTCGAACTCCTTACTGAGGTGTGCACCGATTATTCCAATAATTCCGGGCGCAAGTCCACATTGTGGTGCCATTACCGATGTAGCCGTTTCACTCAACCCCCTGATATAGGTTGTTGTCTCTACGTCCTCTGTCAGATCGAAATAATGACAACCTTGTTGTTGTGCGATAAGGGCAATGGTTTTATTTAAAAAATAGGGTAGGGCCGACACTACTGCGTCGTGCTCGGAAATCAGTTTAGTCATCAATTCAACATCTGCCACATCACCAGTAATTACGTTAAACGGAAGGGCATATGGGTAATGGGGTTTCGTTTTATCCATTCCGGTTACTTCGAACTGTTTGCTGAGCAGTACTCCAACCAGGGTGCCAACCTTACCTAGTCCGAGTGTTAATACGTTTTTAATCATGTTTATATCTGGTTTGTCGTTTTTATTCAAATATCTCTATATTTATCATTAGTAAACGATATATATTAATTAACTAATGATAAGTATTGCTAATCAAATAGAGCTGCGCCACCTCCATTATTTCAAGGTACTGGCTACTGAACTGCACTATCGTAAAGCTTCAGAGTTGTTGTTTATTTCGCAGTCGGCTTTAAGTCAGCAGATCAAACAACTGGAACAGATCCTTAAAGTTTCCCTCTTAGATCGGAGCAATAAAAAAGTCACTTTAACAGATGCCGGGATTATATTCTATCGGGATGTACAGCAAGTACTGAATAAAGTAGAAAGTGCGGTTGTCCATTTAAAACTATATAAGGAGGGGAATACCGGTCAAATAGGTATTGGCTTTGTGGCTTCGGCTATGGAATCCATATTGCCCGATTTGCTTAAGAAGTTCAATAGTGATTGTCCAAATATCAAATTTCAGCTAGATGAATTGAGTAACAGTGAGCAGCTTGTAGCATTGCAAAATGAATCATTAGACCTTGGTTTTATGCGAAGCAACAATGTACCGGAGGGCTTTGCCAGTAGAAAGGTTTTTACAGAAACCTTTTCTGTTGTACTTCCGGCGCATCATCCCATGGTTTCGGCGAAATTTAAGCATATGGGCCAATTCAAGGACGAATCTTTTATCCTCTTTCCAAATGAGCAAAGTCAGTTTTATTATCAACAGATCATTAATCTTTGTGCCGATCAGGGATTTGTTCCAAAAGTAGCACATCGATCTATTCATGCACCTACTATTTTCCGACTGGTAGAAAATGGAATGGGACTTAGCATTATACCTACTTCATTGGCTTCAACGGATAACCCTAATATTAAATTTATAGAGCTGAAGGGCATACCTCAGCAAACCGCTTTATATGCGGTTTGGAAAACTGACAGCAGCAATCCTGCACTGCCTTATTTATTGGAAATGCTTCCAAAAGGATAAAACCAAGAGGGTTATTAGCCCTGAGATTCCAAAAACCAAGTCTCTGCTTCCTGGATTCCTTTAGTAATGGCCTGCTCTTTAGGCATGCCACTTTTCATCATCTCCTTAGCAAGTTCCGTCGCCTTTTCCCGGACCCCAGGTTTAAGCCCAGCTAGGTCGATTTTGAAATTTTCAAAGATTTCTTCCTCGCCTTTATCGGTGCTGTCGGCTATTGATTTGTTTTTTGATCTCATTCTTTAAAGTATATCATAGACAACAACTGAAAACACAAATGGTTCGGGCTATGTCCCTTGGTGTACCCCCTCGGCGAACTCTTCTACCATCTTGTCATTAAAGGCAGGAAGATCAACTGGGCTTCGGCTGGTAACAAGCCCCTGGTCAACTACAACTTCTTGGTCATACCACTTTGCTCCGGCATTGAGCAGGTCAATTTTTATGGTTTTTGTCGAAGTCAGTTTCCTGCCTTCTACTACTTCAGCTGTGATCAAAACCTGTGGCCCGTGACAGATTGCGGCTACTGGTTTTCCTGCCTCAAAGAATGCTTTCACAAAGGCAATGGCATCATCATTCTTTCTCAATGCATCCGGATTCAAAACCCCACCTGGGATGACTAAGCCCTGATAATCTTCGGCATCGGCTTCGCTGATGGTCTTATCCACATCAACTTCTATGGTCCACTGATGATCACCCTTCATGGCCTGTATCTTTCCTGCTTTAGAGGAAATGATATGAACAGTTGCAGCTTCCTCTTTTAACCTTTGCACCGGGCTTGTCAATTCTGTTTCTTCAAAACCGCTTTCTGATAAAACCGCAATGGTTCGATTGCTTAATTGTCCCATGACTACTGTTTTAATGTTCAACTTTAGTTCTCTGTATACTATACAATGGCCAATACAGAATGTTTTAGCTATTGTGATTCTTTACATTAGGGAAAGAAGATTTAAAAACCGGGCCGTTTTGTACTTTATAAGAATGATTTCAAACCAGTAAAATATTTGCTAATGTCTTTAGATAATGTTTTTTATTGCTAGTTAAACAGCTAATATAATTAGCTTTTGTTTGTTCTTGCTAAAAATATTAGTCTAAATTTGCATTTAACTATGCCTGTTTATCCGTTTAGGGATACGGACTCTTATTTGATCTTGAGTAGGATTGAGTTGATTAATTGATTAAGATATATGATTGAACTTACGTATTTTGTTGAAGGATCGCCTGAACATGAGGTTTATCAGGTGATCCAATTTAATCCTGGAGAGCCCTGGCAGCTGGTCAATGGAGACGAGGTAATTGGTACCCTGGATAATGAATATGGGCTGTGGAACCTGAGAAGTTGGGTGGCGGTTCCTGATGGTTTGGCTACTGGTATAGGAAGGCTAATTGAGAATCAGCATTTCAATAAGTTACCTGCACTCATTTCTAGGCGATGGTCGGCTTATATTCAGCAGGTGGTGATGATCAGTGATGCGGAGTACCTGGTAATTTGTGTCGAAGGGATTGATCTTGAAAGGTTTGAAAAGGTGTTTAGCGGTTCAATAGCTGAGCTAGTGAAGGACGAGTGGAAGATTCGCTTTAGGGTGTATGATGCCCTGATGGGTAATGATTTTGAGGTTTTGGTGAATTAGGTTTTTGTTATGGAACAGTTGAGTTTTTTTGAGGAGTCGGGACAAAGTCCGGGACTGCCGCTAGAGCTTCTCGAATATCATCCGGAAATTTTTGATGCCTGGCAGAGCCAGCAGCTTTTGAAGTTGTTTATCTCGGAAACGCCCTGGAAGCAAAAGGTGGTGAGTAAGTATGATAAGCAGATAGTGACGCCAAGATTAACGGCTTGGTACGCCGAGGAGCAGACCTATGATTATACTTCCTTGCGCAGGTCTGATCCACTAGTTTGGACGCCGGAGTTACTGATGATCAAGACTAAAGTAGAAGCGATTGCCCGTATCAGGTTTAATAGTGTTTTGCTGAATTATTATCGTGACGGGAATGATTCGGTAGCATGGCACAGTGACAATGAGAAGGCTTTGGGTACCCACCCGGTGATTGGTTCGGTGAGCTTTGGGCAGGTGCGCAGCTTTGATATCCGAAATAAAAAGAACCATAGTGAGCGATATTCGATCCGGCTGGAAAGTGGTGCACTTATGATCATGAAGGGGGATTTACAACAAAACTGGGAGCATAGGATTGCTAAATCCGTAAGGCCGATGAAGCCCAGGGTGAATTTAACTTTTAGGGTGGTGATTTAAAGGAAGGCTAAACATTCTGACAGAGCCTTGCCACACGGTATCCGAATAAAGCTTGAAGATAAAATCATTGCGTATTCTGGCGATACTTCCTGGACCGACACGCTGCTACCTCTAAGCGCTGGGGCTGATCTATTTATTTGTGAGTGTAATTTTTTCAGCACACAGGTCAAAGGGCATATGAATTATCTGGAGCTGGAGAAACGCCTGCCGGAGTTCTCCTTTAACCGCATATTGCTGACGCATTTTGATCAGGAGATGCTGGACAGGCTTGATCAGCTGAAGCTGGACTACCTGAGCGATGGTATGGAGCTAATGGTTTAAGTATTACTTTGCCCGCTCATGGGCAGGGATCAATGAGCGGATCCGTAAGCCTTTTGACCTGAATTTACTGTATACGATACTTAGAAGGCATATTCCCGAGCAGCAAAGACCCGGGAATATGCCATTAAATGGATTTGCATTTGAAAAACTACTTGAAAAGCATATGCGGTCTGCTGAGCGCATTTTGCTGTTTTGGCTTTTCCTGTTCTTCCGCCGTTTTTTGAGCGGGTTGTCCGGCTGAATTTGAAATCCTGGCTGCTCTGTCCGGATCACTGTTTTGGGGCTTTTTTCCTTTCTTTTCCATGGGATGATCAGTTAAGTTAAAATAGAATGCCTTAGAAATAAATAAACAATCCAAGGACAGCTTTGTTTAGCGCTCGCATTCCAGTGACCATGCTCCGGTATGGATCAACATTAAAGTTTGATCCACGGGCGATATGACGATTGATTTTCCTGTTTTAGTTTTGGCTTTGAAGGTTCAGAATCTTTAGCGTGATGTGGTCTTTCAGGCCATTGAAGAATTTTTTAAGGACGAGTTCGAAAACAGGGTCTGCGCTGGGTACCTGGGAAAATAAAGTCATGCAGGATTTTAGTTTGAGATCGTCGGGACTTCCGAATATTTTATGGGCATCGCTGGTTTCCAAGCCAAGTAGGACATGGCTCAGTAGGATCAATCTTGGGCCGAGCATGCGGTGCTCGAGGTATTCGGCTGCTTCATCCAGGTCCTGGATGGCGTAGCGCTTAGAGATCTCGGTATAGCCGAGCCCCTGGATCTGCGGGAAGATGTACCACATCCAGTGGCTTTGTTTTTTTCCGGCCTTTAGTTCATTCAATGCAGTCTGATACACTGATTTTTGTGCGGCGATGAATCTTTCCAGGTTATGACTTTTCATGGTTGCTGGTGTTTAGGATTCGAAAATTTTATTGCTTTACTTCTTGCATTACATTCTATAAGTATTGAATTTAATTAAAATTAGGCAAATGATTTAAGAGTAGTGCTAAACTAGGAGCTGTTTATTATTGTGATCTGATTAACGTGATGTATCCTTTTTGACTCAGTTTGGTGCTGCCGAAATCAATGATGTAATAATACGTGTTTTCGCCCAGGGGTTGCCCATTTTCAGTACCATCCCAGCTGTTGTCATAGCCCCGTTTACTGTATACAAGCCTGCCGGCTCTGTCAAATATTTTAACCTCATTGTTCGGGTACATATCGATGTTGTTAACTACCCATACATCATTGTAACTATCGCCATTGGGTGTTAAGATATTGTTGGCCTGTACTGCTTGAAAATCATCTTTGACCTCAATGGTTATGCTGCTAGTTTGGCTACAACCATTGGCATTAAAGGCAGTAACCGTATATGTAGTTGTTTTGTCTGGTCGGATGTTTAATGCCGGAGTGTTCTGACCAGTGGAGGTACCACTTGTTGATGTCCAACTGTAATTGACGCCTCCGCTTGCCGTAAGTACTACGGTTTCACCCTTGCTGATGCTGGTTCCCCTGTTACTATTGATTGCTACGACAGGGAGCGCATTAATGATCAATGTACCATTTACATAATTGAAACTGTAATTTCCAGATACCGCTCCGCTTGGAATCAGTGTGTAATTACCAGCTGCTGAACTGCTGCTAGCTGTAGTGTTAACCGTAGCTTTAGTATGGAGACTGCTCTCATTATCGTTGTACTTGAAACCGGTGTATGTAATGGTAAATACCGGCAATCTATTACCCTGACACATCTGTGTATTGCTTGCCGTTGTGGTCAGTATGGCCTTGGTTACCACGAAATTTGCTCCAGTATAACTGATATTGTAATTACCTCCTACAGCTAAAGTTCCTATTCCAATGGCATAATCACCTACATTTTCGCCTGCTGCTCTGCTTAACGAGCCGGTAAATGTATTGCCCGTGATTAAGTTGGGCGTAAACGTATAGGTTAATGCAGGATCAGCACCGCCATAGATTTTACTTTGTCCAACAGCAGTAACGGTTACATCTGCTTTGATAATGGTTAAACTACCATCGTAATAAGTAATGGCGTAATTGCCGGAAGTGTAACCTGTAGGACTGATGAAGTAACTGCCTACATCTTTTGCGCCCTGGGCAGTACCTGTATAGGTTAAGGTACCCTGTAAGCTGCTCTCATTTTCTCCTGTAATGAAGCCAGTATAAGTTACCCCTGCACCTCCGCTATAGACAAGGCCGTCATAGGTTTTATTGGCGTTGCGGGCCGTAATGGTCAGTGCCTTTTTCTGTACATTAATGCTAAAGCTAACCGAAGTGGCCGCGGTATGGTTAATGTCTCCGGGCTGACTTGCCGTTATAGTTGCTGTGCCAGCTGTAAGAATTTGTACAGATCCGTTTGCAGCTACAGTTGCTACCGCAGGGTTGCTGCTACTGTAAATAACAGTAAGCCCAGAGCTGGCGATTGCCGATCCGTTGATGCTGCCCTGGCCATAGATAAGCTGCTGCGTAGCACCGGATACCTGAGCATTAAAAGTGATCACATTCGCCCCTGATGGTATAATGCTGAGTGTCCCGTTCTTGTAGTCAAAATCGTAATTGTCGGAAATCAGGCCAGCCGGAACAATGGGGTAGGCCCCGGTATTGACAGCTCCCTGCGAAGTTCCGCTATAAGTAAGGGTTCCGTTTAACACTAAAGGAGTATCACCATTCACAAATCCTTCGTAGTTCAGTCCGTTTCCACCTGCATAAGGAATGCCATCGTAGGTTTTACTGAAATCATTGGCTGTTACCGTAAGCACCTTTTTGGCTACCTGTACCTGGAAGGTAATAGGCGTTGCGGGTCCGTAATTGGTATCGCCAAGCTGATTTACTGTGATAATCGCTGTACCCGGTGCCAGTAAAGTAACCTGTCCGGCTGCATTTACGGTAGCAACGCTTGTGTTGTTGCTCAGATAATTTGCCGCTAGGCCCGAGCTGGCAATAGCAGAAGCATTGATATTTGCATCGCCATATGTTTTTATAAGGGTACTGCCTGAAGTTTGGGCATTAAAAGTAAGCGTATTTACATTATTTAAAGAAACGATAAGCTGTCCGTTTACATAGGTTATGGCATAGTTTGCTGAGCTGAGTCCGGCAGGAATAATGCTATATGTTCCGGTATTCAGTGCATTTTGGGCAGTTCCGCCATAAGTCAATGTTCCCGAAAGCTGGACTGCACTTTCGCCTAGTGCAAAGGCACTATAGCTTACACCATTACCCCCGGTGTAAGCAAAGCCGTCATACACCTTACTGGCATTGTTGGCCGTAATGGTTAAGGGCATAGGTGTAATTATGGCAGTGTTACTGGAAAGGTCCAATACATTGGCAATGCTGTAATTACCAGCTTGGGCACCGCTCAGCAATACATTGGCAATGGGTAGGGTAATGGTTTTTCCGATCCCGGCATCACGACTGTCGTATTGCGCTGCCCCAGAACCTAAACTCAATAGTACCTCATCACTGCCAATAATGGCTCCTGCAATAAATTCCAGATTTGAAGCCTGGAAAGTTCCGGCTGTACTCGCATCATATACTTTGCTGAATGCAGCTCCTGCTTTAATGTTAACAGTTACCGGTTTTTTGTTTATAGTAAGGCTAAACACTACATCCGTTGCAGGATCAAAACCGTTGTTCCCGGCCTGGCTCGCAGTAACGTTTACCGTACCAGCTTTTTTGATGCTCAGTTTCCACTTGTTGCCATCTGCGGCATCCTGAAAAGCCTCTGCTATGGCATTATCGGCCGAGGTGTAGCTGACCTCAAGGTTGGAACTTGCTGTAGCACCTGGTAGAAAAGGTGCATCTCCATAAGTTTTGGTGATATTGACAGCGGTAATGGTTTGAGGCTGGCTTTGTAGCTCGTAGGCTCCTATATCTATAGTGCCGCCTGTTAAACGAGGATTTCCTGCCAGGTCCTTATCCAGACCTAAACTGTTATTCCCCGCATTTCCATCGGCTGCTTCGTATAGTGCATTACTTCCTGAATTGATGGCAGGACTTCCTGATTTTAAAGTGTACGCTCCTATAGCTGGATTGGTAAACAAAGGATCAGCCGTACCATCTAAATTATGCGTGGTAACATCGGCCGGCATGTCCTGTACCAGGCTATAGCGAACAACAAGCGTACCGTTGAGGCTGTATATTCCGTTGGAAGCACTTGCCGAGTTATTAGCGACAATGCTATTGGTAACGCTAAGATTGGAGTTAAGACTATTAATTGCTCCACCACTACGGTCTCCCGTGGCTAAATTGCCATAAAAGGTACAATTGACAATAATAGGCGCCGAATCCAGATTATACATTCCGCCGCCGCCTTCATCGCCCCAGCCCTGGCCGGAAGTATTGCTGGCGAAATTATTGACAAAGCTGCAATTCATTACCAGCGGGGTGGCCGATAAATAGTTATACATGGCACCACCGGAGCCTCCTTTTACCATGTTGTTGATGAAGATACAGTTGGTTATGGTTGGGCTTGAGGTATTTGTGTTAAGCATACCCCCACCCGTATTTCTGTAAATCCTAAATGTATTAACGAAGAGGGGAATTCCACTGGCACCGTATCCACCTGTAATGGTAAAGCCATTTAATACCGCATTTCCTACCGCACCGGCGGAAACCAGGACATGATAGGCGTTCTCTGTGTTTCCGGAAATGTTCAAGGTGCTGCCTGTACCAGTAATTACATCATCATCGTTAAAATCTCCGCTTAAAGTACTCTTATTTGTTGTTATAGATAGATCACGTTGGGAAAGGTCCGTTTCTGTGCCCGCAAAACCACCATAAACTTTTACGTCCTTTACCAGAACAAAAGCATTGTCTCTGCCTTTATCCGTCCCGAAATTAGGACCATCCTCAGGACTGTACATCGGCTTATAGGTCCCTTTTGCCACCCATATTTCTTTAATGGCAGTATTGGTTTTGGCTGCTATAAGTGCATCAGCCAGTTCAGACGCAGCATATGCCCATGATAGCCCGCTTCCTATTGAGCCTTTCTTTACATATACTATACCATTGGCATCAGGAACAATTCTTTTGTCGTACTCATCAGCCCCCATATAAGGACTGGTAGCACTGCGTACTTCAGCATCAATATCTGTGGTAATACCTGCTATAGCTGTAGCTGTAAGTTGGGGCTGAGGAGCCATTAAATGCAAGTCATTAGCACTTGTTAAAATAGGATTCACATTTACTGAATTGGCATTGCCACCCAGGCTGGTTTTTAACTGTGAAAGCGTATTGCTTATGGATGCATTGGTGCCGGTACTGGAAAGGTTGCCGCTGGCCGAATAATAACTGTTGTAATTGATGGTCCCAAATACGCCACTACCCGGACTTGCAATATTAGATATGGCCATTCTGCTGGTGGTATTTCCAGTCGTTTGCAGGTTGCCAAAAATATTATTTCGTACATTGATGGTTCCCGATGTGGTTACATTATTTGTAATGAGCAGGCATGATGACCTATGTCCGCCTGTAAGTCTCTGTTCGGTATTTAGTATTACCGTGTTGAAGTCTATGTTATACCCGCCGCCGCCATCGACTACGATTCCGTTACCGTTATCGTTACTATCATAGCCGTTGAATCCATATCCTGCTATATCCCATACAAAATTGTTGTAGACCTTTGTGGCGGCATTGGTCATGTTATTTGCGAGTACAATACCTGTGGCGCCATAACCTGCTGTGTTGGTATTTTTGATGTTGCTGATCTGGTTTCCGCTAAAGATTATACCTGATGAAGCCGAGTAAGAAAAAATACCCATGGTATTGCCGCTGCCTGAACTGCTCAGGTTCCTGATCGTATTGCCGGCAACGGTGATATTGGCATTGGCAAACCCGGCTGAAATATTTATCCCTATAGGCGCATAAGTACTTGTGCCTGTATAGGCCATATTGTATATGGTATTGTCTGATACGGTAGAGTTTATTGTACCTGTGGCCAGCCAGATGGCCCTGTCAAACTCAGAACCTGCACTTTCGAAATTACCAATGTTGTTATTGCTTACAGTAGCTCCTTCAAGTCCCTGTAGGTATACACCGACAAGCTTAATGGCATTGGCCCCGGTAGCGTCGATATCATTCCCCGTTAGCAGGGTATTGTTACCATTACCAGCAGACACTATTGCGTAACCATACAAACCGATGTAGGCTTTTTGTATACTGTTGTTTTGTATAGTAATGTTATTGAAATAACCTGGGTTTCCTACGGTAGTAGCGTCGCCTAGAGATACAGCCGTAGAAGTATTTGCACCATTAATAAGTGTACCGTTTTTAATAGTAACATTAGAAATAGGGGTAGTACCTATAGAACCAATCAGTAAAACATTAGAATTGGCCGTACTGGTATTGGTTATGGTAAGGTTACGGGATGTTGTACCATTATTGGAGCCATCAATGGTAAAGTTACGGGAACCATTGCATTTTATCAGCGGCCCGTTGCTGATATTACCACTGATAACCGGTGTTGTTCCAGCTTCGGGTTTAACAATCACCGAGCTGTAACTGGCCGGCCCAGCGCCACTGGCATTAAGGCTGGCCGTCGTCGTTTCGGTTGTATTGGCTGTAATGATTATGGAAATGCTACCCTGGTGGGTTCCCGCGTTTACGGCATCGAATGCAGCTTTTAGTGTAGTATAGTTTGTGGGGCCCGTTGTTGCGGCGGTAGCGTTTACACGAACCTGTGCCTTGGCACCAAAACAGAAAAGAAATATGGAGAGGTAAAATGCACCTGCTTTGAAGTGCCTAAAGAGAGATTGTGTCATGGCGCATTTAGATTAACAGGTACTTTGTTGCCGCTTAGTTAACAGAGTTACTTGTCATAATTGATTTTAAGGATTGATTAAAATAAAAATAATAATAAAAAAAAGGTTGTGCCATACCCAATATTGGGTATGGCACAACCTGGTATAGAAACTCTTTGTTCACAATAAATTAACAAAAGGGTAACCTGGTCGATAGTACTTTTGCATGGTGAACGAACTAATATTTACCGATCAAGATTTGATTACCGCCATGAAAAATGGTAATCAAAAAGCTTTTGAGGAACTTTACGAACGTTATTGGCCGGAAGTGTACAGCATGATCTACAGACGGGTCAGGGACAAGGAAGTAACGAAGGATATCGTACAGGATATATTTATCAACCTTTGGCGATATCGGGACAGGATCATCGCCGAACGCTCATTGGCTCCCTGGTTAAATGTTGCCGCTAGAAAGCAAGCCATCTCCTGGTATCGAAAGCAACTGAGCACAAAACAGCGGGAAGCGCAGTATCACGATGGAGAAGTATTAGTGCCATCTTCCTCAACCGAATTGGAGGCGAAAGAACTACAAAATTTATTAGATCGGGAAATCGAAAGGATGCCGGTAAATATGAAGCAATCGTTTCAGTTGAGCCGTTACGAAAATAAATCTATCAGGGAAATTGCATCCGAACTGTCTCTCTCTGAGCAAACGGTAAGGAACAATATTTCGATAGCATTGGAACGTCTGAGATCACAGACACGCAAATTCTATGCTGAACCGGCAAACCTTGCTGGGGTACTCGTTATTCTGTTCACAAAAATTTAACATAAGCATAGCTTTTTCTTAAAGTACATTTTGCCTTTCACTGCGAAGAGCTTTATGTATGGCAAAGAAAAACATATTCGCCCAACGGCGTAAAAAAGACCTGCAGGCCGAAGCCTGGTTTGATCGCAACAACGACAATATTCCTTTGGAGGCCTTTGCGGATGAACACGAAAAAAATCAAATCGGTTTAGAAATGATGGATGTCATTCGCCGGAAGCTAAAGGCGCAGCGATTGTATCGGCTTTGGCGTAATGTGGCCGCCGCTGCGGTGATATTGCTGACTACAAGCATCTTTAGTTACCGGGCTTACCTGGCGTCACCAATAGGCAGCAGCGGCCAGGTTTGGGAGCACTATGCGGCTAATAAGGGGGAGTTTAAAAAGATCCTGTTGCCAGACAGTTCGGTGATTCATCTCAGACCAGGCTCAAAAATCGCCGTTGCAAAACCTTTCATACAACAAACACGTCAGCTGAAATTAGAAAGCGGGGAGGTTTATTTTGAAGTGAGCCATGATTCGGCACATCCGTTTTTAGTGAGCGCAGGCCCGATTACTACGGAAGTATTGGGCACAAAGTTTATCATTAATAACGATTCTTTATCCAGCGATATCCGTGTATCCCTGCTGAGTGGAAAAGTAGCTGTTCGAAGTCAAAAAGCTCAACTCGGTGTTTTATTACCAAACCATCAGCTTTCATTTAACCGACATACAGAAAGCGTCAAGCTGGAAAACAGCAATGCTTACTCTACTGAAAAATGGCTGAACGGCGAATATATCCTCGAAGATGTGTCCTTGAAATCTTTTGCAAAAACTTTTGGCAATGCATTTTCTATAGAGGTCAGATTCAAACAGGAAACACTTGAAAAGCTAAATGTATCCATACAATTCAATCGTAATGACAATTTTAAAGCGATTCTGGATCAGTTGAAATTAATCCACGGACTTCAGTATAAAATCAAAGACAAGGAGGTGATATTGATGAGATAGTCTACTAGAAAAAACCGGTACCTATTGGATAGATACCGGGTATTTAGGCGCTTGATCATTGACAGAAAATTGCCGCTTCCTTGTCATGATCATTACAACGCCAGGTTTAACGTGTAAACACATAAAAGTAAAAAAAATTAATGTCTATAATTAAATTAGGTGTGAAAATATCACTGATCCTATATTTCATCTCCATCAATATCATGACTTCGCTCTTTGCAAACGAGGCCCATTCACAGGCCCTTGAAACAAGAGTTGATGTACAATTCAGCGCAGGACAACCTTTGTCTGTTGCCCTCGAACAATTACGCGCAAAAACCAAAGTGAGGTTTGCTTACGACCCGTCACTCGCAAAAAATATATCGGTTAGGGCCGCAAATTATCATGAAGAAAAGCTAAAGCATATCCTTAACCAATTGTTGCAGCATAGTAATGTAGCTTTTAAAGAGCAGGGTGGCGCCGTGGTGTTGTATACAAAGGAACATGAGCCAACCAAAGTTCCCTCGCAACAACCTGGTCGTGTTGGCGGTAAAATTATCGATGATCAGGGAGGACCTCTTCCGGGCGCCAATATCAAGCTGATTCAAACAGGACAGAGTACCCAAAGTAAGGTGGATGGCAGTTATGTGCTTAACCTCGCCGCTGGCATTTATACGCTGGAAGTCAGCTTTATCTCTTTTCAAACCAAACGCATTACCGAAATAGAAGTAAAAGCAGGGCAAATGACGAGCCTTGATGTGGTATTGAAACCTGTTACCAACAACTTAAATCAGGTGGTTGTTACCGGAACTTTTAAGACAGAAAGCATCAAAGCTTTGTATGCCCGGCAAAAAAATGAGGCCGGTATTTCAAATGGCATAAGTCGCGAGCAGATGTCGGCATTGCCGGATAAGAACATTGGGGAGACCCTGAAACGCATTTCTGGGGTAAGTACTACGGATAACCGGCGTGTAGTGATCAGGGGGATTGCTGAACGCTACAATCTGGCGATGATGGATGGGGCTGCTTTACCAAGTACTGATGTGCAGGTGCGCGATTTTGAGTTCGACATCATTCCAAGCAACCTGGTAGATAATGTAGTCGTGTATAAAACAGCCTCGCCCGATATGAGTTTTGGTTTTGGTGGCGGACTGGTACAAATGAACACCATGGCCATCCCTAACCAGAATTTTACTTCTTTAAACATTGGCAGCAAGTTCATCAATGGAAGTACTGGAAAAGATTTCCTGGGGTATCAGCGTGGGAAATATGATTATATGGGGTTTGATGATCGTGGCAGAAACCATTTTCCGAATGACCTGGTCATTTTTACACAGTCAAATTACAATCCTACCAATCCATCCAATACTTTGCCACCTCCGGGGGTTCCAAAGATTACACCAGAAATGATCGCTGAACAAAACAAAAGGATAGGTGGTTTGGAAAGATTGGGTACCCGTACCTACCAAACTGCTCCCGGACAAAACTATCAGTTTAGCTTAGGTAGAACTTATGGTTTAAAGAACAGTCGTTTTGGTTTTGTAGGTTCGCTAAGCTACCGGAATGAACAGTCGATAGACAACTTTGCCCATTTTGAACGTGGTAGTTTTAACAAAAATTCTGAAAACTTTTACGACCCGGAAACGCATCAGGAACTCAAAGAGACAACAGCCAGTCAGTACAATTTTACTACGAGTTTCGGAGCGCTGCTCAATATGGGCTGGAACGATAAAAACCACAAGGTAACCCTCCGTAATTTTTATTCGAGGGTATTTGCCAATCAGTTTTTTCGCGTTTCCGGCTGGGGTGAGGAGGTAGGCTATGTTGATCATCCGGCAGTAAACGAGTATGACCGGCCTAAATTTATTGACTTGTTGCAGAACCGTGTAGCAGCCGAACATACTTTTGGCCGGTTTAAGTTAGATTGGGGTATAGCACGTAACCGGGTGGGTAACCATGAAAAAGACGCGGTAGATGCAAACCTGGCACCTATTACCATACTAAACAGTACCAATTACGTTTATCAGTTGGGTAATTTTACGAATAACCCGGGGCCGTTAAGCCGCTCTTCTTATAAATATGTGGAAACCAACTGGACGGGCGATGCGGCATTGAGCTATAAGTTCAATATCGGAAAACAAGGGCAGGTGTTTAAAACCGGTTATCAGTATTTGGAGAAAAAAGGCAATTTTGCCTGGAGTGTTTTACCTGTTGGCGTGGCAGCAAGTTTCAACGATGGCTACAAACCGATACAACAATGGAACATTGATTTTAACGATCCATTGCATGATATGTTCTATTATCCTTCTGATTTTAATAATAATAACTATACAGGGAAGAACAATAACCAGGCCTGGTATGGGATGATGGATAACCGTTTCAGCAGCTGGCTGCGTTTGGTATGGGGAATGAGGGGAGAGTATTACCGGTACGACAAGATCAAGGATTCTGCTGCGGATAAGGTAGCTAAATCTGAAATGCAGAACATGGAGAAACAACGTTATGTAGATCCGGAAACGGGTAACCTGGTGCACCAGACCCGTGATGGCAGTGCCGATGAAAAAAAATGGTTATATATGCCTTCTGCAAATCTAACCATTACGCCGGTCAGCAATTTGAATATCCGTGCGTCTTATGCCAAATCGGCCATCAGGCCTGCATTAATTGAGAACTCCAGTTTTGCACGTTTCAATTATATGTATGGCCGTATACAGCGCAATACCGGCGTGGTTTCTACCATCATTTCTCATTATGATTTAAGAATGGAATGGTATCCTTCCGCGGGCGAAGTAATCTCTGCGGGTTATTTCAAAAAACATTTTAAAAATCCTGTGGAGATGTACCTGGATATCACCAATTCAAGTGGTGCGGTAGATCTGCTTACGGCCAACTCGGATTATGCAGACGTTATTGGCTGGGAGTTCGATTTACGTAAGAACCTTGGCTTTATGAACCATAACTGGAAGTTTCTTGGAAATATGTACTTCAGTGGTAACCTGACTTTGCAAAATTCTGAGGTACAGGCTAGTTCCTTCCTCTATAAAACGATGGGTGCAGGACAGGACAAGGAAGGTAAGACTTATGTCTATAAAAGCAAGACTTACCTGCGCGAGAAACGCCCCTTATATGGACAGGTGCCGATATTGTACAATGTTGCCATGCAATATGTTGGAGAACGTTTAAGTGCCAACGTAGCTTTTAACCATTCTGGTTACAAGACTTTCACGGTAGGTATGCAGCCTCAGTATTCGGAAATGGAACGTCCGCGTAACCAGCTCGATGCCCAACTCAGTTATAAACTGCTAAAAAGCAAAAAAATGGAAGCCAAACTGAACATGAGCAACCTGCTGAACAGTCCTTATCGTTTCTTTATCAACTCTAAAAATACTTACAATATCAAACCAGGTAGTGATAGCATGACGATGAAGTTGTGGTCTGACGTTTACGAATGGAAAGAGGGTTTTACGGATAAATATGAGGAAGGTTATTTTGAAACAACAGACGATGGAAAAGTTAAGCGCATAGGCGATGTCAATTCTTTGATCCGCAAGGTGGGTAGCTCATTCAGCTTGGGCTTATCCTATAATTTTTAATAAAGATTTAAAAACATTAAAGCAATGAAAACGAATAAACTATTCCTGGGCTATATGAGCCTCATGCTGCTGGCACTGGTCGCCTGTAAGAAATCAGAACAGTTTTATAAAGATGAGCTGTTTGGGATTAAACTTACCGGATACAATGGCAGTGGAGAAGCCCTGGTAACAAAACTGGGCGATATTACTTTCCCTGAAGGAATATCGCCCAATGCCAGATTTGAACAAAATAATGCCTATATGTTCCAATCAAATGAAAATAAAATCAAGCTTAGTGTGACTGAAAAAGCTTCCGGAAAACTCGTGCTGGAAAAAGAACTGCATAAAGACGAAGGTAGTGCTATGGTGAATTTTCTGTACATGGATGGAAAGGTTGGTCCTATGCCAGATAAACCAGAGGTGGAAAAGGATAAAATTAGCCTGGTGTATATGTTCCAGCCAACCTTGACCAATTACACGGAACCGGTCGACTTTGTGATCGGGAAATACTATGTGACGCCGCAGGTTTTTGAGGAGCTGGCCAGACTGAAAAACGTAAAACCTTATGAATTCAGCACACCGGTAAGTATACCTACATTTTCTACGGCTAGACAAGAATATAATGGGGTGATGACTTCAGTGTCGTTTAGTGTGCGCATTTATAAAGCGGGTACCAATGTGCCTTACATTGATGGCACCAGTTATACCTGGAATGCATTAAACTCTACTGCGCCGAAACCTTCAGCATCTGCTGCATCGTCCAAACTTTACATCTTCTCTGAAAGTCCTTTGGGAAATATCATGAGATTCTCTACCCGATTAGAACTATAAAAAAATGAAAAAAATCATGATGAATATAAAAAGATTAGCGCTTTTTACCGCGTTGGTAATGGCCCTTTCGGCCTGTAACAAAGACGAGCTCAGTACCAGGGCAGTAAGCGTACAGGTTAGAGGTTATAACATTGGCAATAGTGAATTAGAGCTAACCATTGATACTGTGGTTTATGATAAGTTTAAAACTGCCCCCAACACTTTGTTGAACTTTGGTAAGGTTTACACTTATTCTTCCATCAAGGAACAGGCTTTGTTAAAGATCAAAGATGTTACGACAGGAAAAGAAGTATACCAAAGCCAGCTTGAACTCAATGCAGGAGGATTGGAACAGTTCTTCCCCTTTGTATATATCAATGGGGCTGCTCTAGAGATCAAAGCTCCGGCAGCAGATCCTTCAACCAACAAAATGGCCTTTTATATCTATTATCCGCAAAGTAATGATCCCATGGATATTTACATGAAGAATGAAAATGGAGATATTGTTTATATCGCCAAAAATGTTGTACCGGGTACCTGGGGCTATTCAGATTATGTAACTACAATGGGTTTTACGAGTGCCGAGGATAATTATGATTGGTTTTTTGTGAAAGCAGGCACTACAAATCAATGGGCCTTTAATGATAGCGAATGGATGAGCCAGTTTTCTACCGGCACACTTTTTATCCCTAAAAAAGGCGAAAAGGGTAGGGTTCAAACTTATTTTGTGACCCCGGCAAGTAATCAGTTGGATGTGGTTAGCTTGTTTAAAGGTGTAAACTAATGAAAACGGATTAACTAGGATTGAACAAGGCTTTGATGATTATGTCAATCTTCAAAGCCTTGTTTGTATCATCAAAAATCCTAATGTGTCAATTTTCCGATCATTACCAGGTCGGTAATAATTGAACCATCCTTATCTGGAGAACTAAACCGTGTTAAATTTATAACCTCGAAATTATTCTCCCGGAAGGCTCTTGTTAAATCATCTTCCCGATGATAATTTACATACACTTGATCACCTGAACTTGATATTTGAAATCTCGATTTGGTGTTTTCATCCTCTTCCATGGTGCTCAAATAAAACACACCATTGGGCTTTAATAAGCCGGATACGTTAGCTATCAGTTCACTAGCTTCTTTTGGTGTTAAATATGGCAGGCAAAAGCCACACATTACTCCTTCAAATCTTTTTTCGATGTTGGAGATTTCACGGCAATCCATTAGCTGAAACTTGGCGCCAGGGTTATTATTTTGTGCAAGTCTGAGCATATTCGGCGATAGATCGATTCCCAATACATCATAATCCGGTTTTCTATCCAATAAGTATCGGCTGATATTTCCAGGACCGCAGGCTATATCTAAAATGGCTGCGTTGTTGATGGCTATGTTATCGCAGAAGATATTGAAGGTGCCAGCAAACAGGCTGACATCCATGAATTTATCCTGGTATATTTTTGCAGATTTGTCAAATGCATCAGCAGCATCTAATATTTTCATAACATTACTTTTTTAAATTTTTCAATGGAACGCAGTAATCAGGGCTTCGCCCATCAGGAGACTCATATTGAATACTGGCGTATAAGTACAAGATAACCAAAATGCGGTCCTGTAACAACCAAATCATCTATTTATTGGGTATATGGGGGCATATGTTGAAGAACGTCGGACAACTCTGTTAGCCAACAGATTTGTACTATAAGTGAGTGATCGGCCAGAACTCCTTAAAAATGGTACGAAATTGGTTATGATTTGAAGAGGGCGACCAAATTATTTTGGGCGAATCGGTAGTATTAGCATTTAGTTATCAGGAACTCAAAAATGAGTAGAGTATTTACAATTGCAGAGGGACTTCAAAATCTTGGTGCCTTAAAAACAGGAGGCCAAGGTTCGGTGTATAAAGGGAAAAGAATGGGTGCAATTTATTCGGCAATCAAATTGATGCCTACGCCTATACATACTGAAGACGAGACTGACAAAAATTATCGGAATTTTAGGAATGAAGTAACCAAGCTCCAAAAAGTAAACGAAAATCCATGTCCCAATGTAGTGAAGATAATGAGTTGGGGCATTACCGATAGCGGTTCTTTTCCGTATATAGAAATGGAATATATAGAGGGGCCAGACCTCTCTGAACTTTTACAACCCCCGAACCCACGAGCTTTCGCTATTAAAGAGCTGGTTAAAGTTGCCGATCAGCTGGCCAACGCCATTGCACATTGCCATCAAGTTGGCGTAAAGCATGGCGATATCAAGAGTAATAATGTAAAGTACAATGTGTATACAGGCAATTATGTGCTACTTGATTTTGGTTTGGCCATTATGAGCGAAGAGCAGCGTAGAACCAGTATCCGCCATGCGGGAGCCGTCGAATTTATGGCGCCAGAGCAGCATGAAGGGAAGATGTTACTGCAAACTGACATTTACAGCTACGGGATCATTTTATATGAACTTTTAACAGGTCAGGTGCCATTTCCTTTAAATGGGGATGGCGATACCGGTCGTAATTCGGTAATGCTGGGTCACATGGAAGGGCAAATTCCAGATTTGATTAAATTAAGGAAAAAAAATCTGGAAAGCACCTTGTCAAAGGAGGACTTAAATATCGGGCTACAAGTACCTGCCTGGTTATTAGCCGTGATTTATAAATGCCTCGAGAAAGATCCGGCACAACGGTATGCCAATGGTGTTGAACTAGCAGCCGCCATTACCCATGGAATAGTGCTCTCTGTGCAGCAACATCCTGAGGGGGGGATAATTGATAATGCTAAACTGATCGCATTGCTGAATTTAACTAAACCGCTTGCCCATGAGGTAACAAAGAAGCACGCATATGGAAATGAAGTGCGTTTGTCGAAAAAAATCATAGTTGGTTTAATTGTAGCGATTGCACTTTTAACGACCTTTTTGTCTTATCTGTTTTTACCTAAAGAGAAAGTGATGGTAAGTTATGCAGTAGCCAATGCGAAAGCCTTTGAACCACCCTTTTTATTCTATAATAGCCTGTATTTTGAACGAATATTGAAAGAGAGGGAAGATAGTATTCGTTTAGAAAAACTTAAACGCTCCGAAAAATCGAATCTGGCAAAGGAAATGAAAATGCAGGATGAGAAGAAAAAAAAGAGGAAAAAATTTTTAGGTATATTTTGAGCTTTTTTTGAGGCCATCGACAATGTAGATAACGAAGTTTATACTTTGTAGTCAAGGCTATCTCAACTAGTTCTTCATTTTTGCAAGTCTTTCCAGATCCAGTACCGTAATGATCTTCCCTTGACGGTCAATTAATTTTTCATTGTGGAAATCTGATAGGGTCCTACTTACCGTTTCGGTAGCCATGCAGGCCATGGCTGCTAGATCTTCCCTGGCAATGCTGAAAAAATCTCTTTTTATAATTTGCTGGTGATACAGGCGAAGAATGGCTCCGGCCATTTTTTTTCTGACCGAATCATAAGCCAGTTGCAGTAGTTGTTCTTCTTTTTCTTGGTTGTCACGAGATAAAAGATGAATGAACTTTTTTGCTACTTCAGGATAAAGGTTGATTACTTTTTCAATTTCTTCCAGAGGGATCAAACAAAGTATACTATCTTCTATTGTGGTAGCAGTATCGGTATAAGCATTTTTGCTTAAAATGGCACTGATGCCAAGGTAATCTCCTGTGCCATACATGCCGGTCATGAGTTCACGTCCATCTTGTGAAAGTTTGATCGTTTTAACTTTACCCTGAGTGATCAGGTACAAACCCTTACCAAGATCCCCTTCGTAGTAAAGCACGTGGTTTTTACAGAATTCAAGGCTTTTATGGCCGGCAATGATCCTGGCAAATTCTGCCAGCCCATCTGTTTTGGAAACCAGTACTTTGAACTCTTCTGTTGTACTTTTATTTTGAAGTTGCAGGTAGGCCTGTTTTCTCAGTCTGACATCAATAGCATTGAGCAGTTCAATGTCATCAAAGGGTTTGGTAAGGTAATCATCTGCGCCCATCTCCATTCCTTTGCGCAAGTCGTTGTGCTCAGCTTTGGCTGTTAAAAAAATAAACGGAATTGAGGCCGTTTCTACATATCTGTTGAGCATATATAATACCCCGTACCCGTCAAGTTCAGGCATCATGATATCGCAAAGAATGATGTCTGGAATATGTTTTAAAGCCATTTCTACGCCAACCTTGCCATTGTCAGCTTCAAAAACCGTGTATTTGGCCATTTCCAGGATCTCAACTATGTTCTCCCTTATGGCATCGTGATCTTCAATGATCAATATTTTTTTGTTCATGATTGTGGAAATGTGAGGGTAAAAAGCGTACCCCGGTTAATTCTGCTTTTGAAATCTACTTTACCATTCATTAGATCGGTGTACCTGGAAAGTATACTTAATCCAAGTCCGTTACCAGAGATCTTCCCTGTATTGTGAGCTCGGAAAAACGGTTCACAAAGATGTTTCTGGTCTTCAATAGGTATCCCGATGCCATTGTCACAAATTCTGATGGTGCAGTTGTTTTCATTGATTTTGGTGTAGAATTGTATGGAACTTTCTTCGCCAGAGTATTTTATAGCGTTATCAATGAGTATAACGATGCAGTTTTTTAAGAGCGTTTGATCTAGTGTGATCATCAATTCTGAGCCTCTATGCACGAAAACTATTTTCTGTCGCCCTTTTAATGCGATCTGCATCTCTTCAGTAATTTCTGCAGCCAATTCAGTCAAATTAAAATGGCTGAATTTGGCCTGTACTTTCCCTGTATCCAATTTTTCGAGGGAAAGGAAATCATTCAGGATTGCAGTAACATTCTGTACTGCATCCTTTATCTTGCCGACATGTTTGCCGATATTGGGACTTTCGAAAGGAAGCGCATAGCGTTCAATAAGTGATACCGAAAGCTGCACCATACTCAGAGGTGTACGGAATTCGTGTGACGCAATGGAAACGAACCGACTTTTAAGTTTACCCAATTCCTGTTCTTTTGCCAGTGATAAGCTCAATTCCTGTTGCGTTTGTTCCAGGGTAAAAACTGTATTATGTAAGTTTTCAATAGAGCGGTTCAATTCAGCTTTTGTCCGCTCTAAGGCATCAACGGTTTTCCGGAGGGAAACCGTACGCTCTTGCACCTGATCTTCCAGCGAGCTTGCATAATCCTGAAGTTGTGATTCGGCTTCTTTTTCCCTACTCAAGTCATGAATAAAACCAGCGTAAATGATCCTTCCAGAATACCTGACTTCACTGAGACCCAGCCTAAAAGGAAACTGACTTCCATTTTTTCTCATGCCAGTCAATTCTCTGCCAAGACCAATAATGCTGGCGGTGCCAGTTTTTTTATAACGAAAAAAGTAGCCGTCATGAGACCCTCGGTCGGGTTGTGGCATTAGCATAGATATATTTTTTCCAAGTACTTCTTGCTCGGTATAGCTGAAAAGTTTGCAGGCAGCGGGATTAATGGATTCAATTACCCCTTGGTCATCTATTGTGATCAGACCGTCTATCGCATTGTCGATAATCGCTTTTAGCAAAACGGTATTTTCCATAAAAGGGGTACAGATCATACTAACCTGCTTTATACCAACAGTCTGTAGGTCGTTTTGTTTTAATTATATGGATGATGATGAGTATCTTCTCTGTAGATGATTCACATCATTTCCGATGTTGGCGATTACACGGACCTTTATGCTTTATCCACCAAATAAACAATCCACATTATGGCTATACAAACCATTAATCCTTTTAGTAACGAACTTATTAAAAGTTTTCGGGAAATGTCTCCGGAATTGGTTGCGGTCGAAATTTCCATCGCAGATGAAACTTTCCAAAGCTGGCGTAAAACCAGTTATGCACAACGGGCAGATCTCCTACACAGTGTCGCAAAATTGATGCGGGAGCAAAAAGATCAACTATCTAGATTGATTACATTGGAGATGGGTAAATTAATCGCTCAAAGCCATGGAGAGATCGCCCTTAGCGCTGATATTATAGACTATTACGCTACAAATGGGGAAGCCTTCCTAAGTGATCAAAAGTTGGAAACTGAATATGGTGAAGCTTATATTAAGAGCACTCCAATTGGTGTGCTACTTGGAGTTGAACCTTGGAATTTTCCTTTTTATCAGGTCGCTCGTTTTGCTGCACCTAACATTATGGCAGGTAATGTTGTGTTAGTTAAACATGCTTCGAATGTTCCGCAATGTGCATTGGCAATTCAGGAGTTGTTTGCACAGGCTGGAGCACCAAAAGGTCTATATACAAATTTATTTGTCAGCGGAAGCCTTATAGATGATGTAGTAGCTGATCCACGGATTAAAGGCGTTTCTCTTACCGGAAGCGAAACCGCAGGTGCAAGTATTGCCGCTGTTGCAGGAAAATTTCTAAAGAAGTCGGTGCTTGAACTTGGCGGCAGCGATGCCTTTATTGTTTTGGAAGATGCGGATCTGGATAAAGCGGTGGATTGGGCTGTTATAGGACGCATGAACAATACGGGCCAATGCTGTGTGGCTTCAAAAAGGATTATTGTACTGCAAGCAGTTGCTGATGAGTTTTTGGATAAGTTCAAGGCTAAACTGACTGGGTTAAAGGTTGGAGATCCGATGGATGAGGACACCGAATTAGGCCCTTTAAGCTCAGAAGGAGCTGTTATACATTTGATTGAACAGGTACAGCGAAGTGTAAGGGCTGGTGCAAAGGTATTGTTAGGTGGTAAACTGATTGATCGAAAAGGTGCATTTATAGAGGCTACCATATTAGGTGATGTTAAACCTGGCATGGCAGCGTATCATGAGGAATTATTCGGGCCGGTAGCTTCATTTTACAGCGTTAAAAATGAGCAGGAGGCGATTGATCTCGCAAATGACTCAGCTTTTGGTTTGGGTGGGAGTATTTTTACCAATGATATCGAACGCGGAAAACGCTTGGCCGAACAGATTGATACCGGTATGGTATTCATCAATCATCCAACCTGGACCCAGCCTGATCTGCCTTTTGGCGGAACTAAGGGGTCCGGATATGGAAGGGAATTGTCCAGCCTAGGCATACAGGAATTTGTCAATAAGAAACTGATTCGAATCAGCAATTTAACAGACCCTTTTTAGTCGACCGGAATTTTTAAATGTCTGCAGATGATCTATATCATCACAACTGATGATGGCGGTCATTAGAAAAGTAAGGATGATGCCTCATCTTTGAATAAATGGGGCGTATGCCACTCCGATGATAATGTTTATAAAAGATTAAGCAATCAATTAACGTATTTTTAGCACTCAAGATGTATGTCATTTACAATAGATAATTTTGATCTTTCTGTTTTTTTTAAGGAGATACCTTGTGTCGTTTTTAGAATTCAGGAAGATGAAGGCAGTTTTTCTTTTTCATTTGTCAGCGCTGCAATTGAACGGGAATTGGAACTGAATCCAATTTTATTGATTAACGATATTGAAATATTGTTGGATCTTTTGTCCCAACAGCATAGGGAATCATTTCTAAGTTCATTGGAAAACGCAGTACATCAGTCAATCCCCTGGAAATGGGAAGGCTATTTTAATTTACCTTCAGGTAAGAAAAAATGGATACAAGGTTTGGGCGAAATAAGCCGTTCAAGTAAGACTACTATTGATTGTTTTTTTAAGGATGTTACGACAGAAAAGCACACCTTCGATATGTTTACTGAAACGGGTAAACTCACTAAAACGGGTTCTTGGGAGCTGGATTTACTTACGAATCACCTTTTCTGGTCTGATGAGGTATATGTAATTCATGAGGTTGAACCGAAAATAGTACCTGAGTTAGATAATGCACTTAATTTCTATTCTGCTGAAGGTAGGGAAGTGATCATCAATCTAATGGGAAAGGCGGTAAAAAGTGGAGAGTCCTGGGATGTTGAAGTTTCTTTTGTGACCGCCAGAGGTAATGACAGGTGGGTTCGAACATCAGGAAAAGCTGTGTTCGAAAATGGAATTGCAGTTAAGCTGCATGGGATAATTCAGGACATCACAGAGAAGCGTCTTTCCGAAGAAATCCTCAGTGTGATCTTTAAACATTCAACTGATGCTCATTTTTTGTTTGGAACAAAAGGGATAATTGACTGCAATGATGCGGCTATTGCGATGTTGAACTGTAGCAATAAAGCGGAATTACTCGCTTGTCACCCGGCAGATTTTTCTCCTAAGTATCAGCCAGATGGTAGGCTTTCAAGTGAAAAGTCTTTGGAAATGGACAGCCTGGCCTACAAAAATGGCTATCATCAATTTGAATGGCTGCATAAGCGGATTAACGGAGAGACTTTTACAGTACTGGTGACATTAAAACCTGTGAACATAAATAGTAAAGCTGTACTGTTAACTGTATGGCACGATATTACAGAACAGAAATACGGGACAGAATTAATCAAGCTCAATCGGATATTACTTTCCGACACCCAGGAATTGACACACAGCGGGAGCTGGGAGGCTGATCTGCTTACGGGCAAGAACTATTGGTCTGACGAAGCCTTCCGTATTTTTGGATTGATTCCAGAAAAGGAAGGACCAAATACCCTCAGCTTTGGAAGAATGATCCATCCTGATGATAAGGAAACGTATAAGAGGATAGTTCAACATACAATTGATGAGCGAGTTACCTCTGATTTTAATTTGCGTATCATTTTATCTGACGGACAAATCAGGTATATCCGTGCCATAGGTAAGCCACTTGTTAATGAATCAGGAAAAGTGACCAAACTGTACGGTGCCATAATCGACATAACTGCCCAAAAAAATGCAGAGAATGAGTTGATCATGGCGAAGGATCTCGCTGAACAGGCTGCGACTGCAAAATCGCAATTCCTGGCTACCATGAGTCACGAAATCAGGACCCCTATGAATGCTGTAATCGGTTTTACCAATTTGCTTTTGCTGAAAGATCCCAATCCTGAGCAACTGGAATACTTGAAAGTATTAAAATTCTCAGGCGACAATTTATTGGTATTGATCAACGACATTCTTGATTTTAGCAAAATGGAAGAAGGGAGGGTAACCTTTGAGATGATTGATTTCAGTATACCTGAATTGCTAAAAAATATCCGCCTTTCATTATTGGAAAAAGCCAGTGAAAAAGGGCTGGAATTGACGCTGACCATAGACGATGAGTTATCAGAGGCCGTTATGGGTGATCCTGTTCGTCTGGGACAAATCTTAACCAATCTGATCAACAACGCTATTAAATTTACAGCTAAAGGCAAGGTCAGCATTTCTGCTGTTTTTGTTAGCAGAAACAAGGTTCAAACCATCATCGATTTTGAAGTGACTGATACTGGTATTGGTATACCGAAAGATAAAATGGAATTCATCTTTGAAAGATTTACCCAGGCAAATGAGGATACCAACAGGAAATATGGTGGAACCGGCCTGGGACTGGCTATTACAAAGAGACTTATTGAGCTACAGGGAGGGAATATACAGGTAGAGAGTACGCCTGGGCTTGGTTCCAGTTTTAAATTCGGTTTGAGCTTTAGAAATGGTAGTAATGAGTCAATTATTGCGGGGGAATCAATTCCGGTAAAAGCTTTGAAGAATTTAAAGGGAATTAAAGTACTGATGGCCGAAGACAATGAAATTAACGTAATTTTAGTAAAACAGTTCATGAAGCTCTGGCAGGTTGAGTGCGATGTGGTAGCAAATGGCTTGCTTGCCTTACAACAGGTACAAATAAAGGACTATGATATGGTCTTTATGGATCTGCAGATGCCCCTCATGGATGGATATCAGTCTGCAACAGCCATCAGAGCCTTGTCCGGAGACAAATTTAAGCGGCTGCCCATAATAGCGCTGACTGCTTCAGCCATGCTGGATGTTCAATACAAAGCATTTGATTCGGGTATGAATGATTACATCAGTAAGCCGTTCAAGCCTGAAGAACTTTACAATAAGATAGGAATTTACGGTGATATATCGAAATGACTAACATGTAAACATTCCGAATATCAAAATATTTTATGACTTGAAAAACGGGAAGCTAAGACGGAGGCGTAAAAGCAAAATGCCGGAGGAATTTCCTCCGGCATCTCTTTTACCTAATGGGTAGGGCTGTACTATTTATTGAAAAAACTATAGCTGATACCGAGCTCGTAATCGCCGGTGGTATAACCTTGCAAAGGTGATGTATTGGTGGTATACATGCCATTAACGGCCAGTCTGTTGTTCCAGTTAATACCTATTCCAAAGGTGGCGCTCCTTGCGCTATGGTAAATGGCAAGCATATTCACCTTACTAACTGTAGGAGAACTGAATTCAAAATTTACACCTACATCCAGCAAATTGCGATACCCGTTTACACCGCGATAAACTACCTTCGGTTCTACTGTTGCAAAACTTATTGGTATTTGATAACTGACAGCTGTGAAGAATATCGGTTGGTCTGAAGCATGATAGCTGTCTTTTTTAAGCAAGCGCTTCAAATTGGTTATAGCCCCCTGTACTTGAAGTTTACTGGTTCTGTAAGCCATTCCAAAATCTGCATCCAGGTAGGTCTCACGAAGGTTTACCGCATATACGTCCAGGTCGTCCTGATCACCACGCAGCTCGGCCATATTGACGTCGTCATCAGCAAATGAGACAGAAAGGCCAAAATCAAGGTGCTGGTTGTCAGCATTAAGTGGAAGGTGATAGGCAAATGAGGTCGCTGCACGGGTACGTTTAAGCAAGCCCGCACGATCATTATAGACCTGCAGGCCCAATGCAGCCTTGCCGGCAAAGCCATAGTCCGCCGTTACAAATTGGCTAAGCGGTGCACCAGGCATGGAGCTAAACTGTTGGCGTATGCCTGCATTTAAAGTCAGCTGCTGTTGCAACCCCGCCATTGCAGGGTTGGCCAGATACTGGTTCTGATAATATATCGCACTCATAGGATTGAGCTGGGCGCTGCTTTTTGCAAAAGGAAAAATTACAAAAAGCAACACAATATATTTATTTACTATTTTCATGTCCGATGTATTAATATTTTCTAACAATAGATATAAATCCTCTTTTCGGTTTCACACCTTTACCCAGGTCTATGATGTAATAATAGGTCTCCTCATGGAGCGGTTTGCCGTTTAGTGTACCATCCCAATCATTGGTATAGCCTCTCTTGCTATAAATGGCTCTTCCTGCACGGTCAAAAATGCGGACCTCATTGTTTGGATACATATCAATATTCTGAATCACAAAGAAGTCGTTTTTGCCATCGCCATTAGGGGTAAGCACGTTATTGGCTACCAGGTTATAATCTTCAATTACGGTGATAGTAATAGATTGTGTGCTGGTACAACCGGCGGCGCTGGTACCCGTTACGGTATAAGTGGTGGTTTGCGTAGGGCGTACAGTAAGTGTAGCCGAATTTCCTCCACTGATCATACCGGCAGCATTTGTCCATGTATAATTCGCCGCGCCGCTTGCTTTAAGTTCAAGGGTTTGTCCTTTACTTACACTTGTCCCCGGTGTGGATTCTATAAGCAGCTGCGGAAGTGGAGAGGCGAGCAGTGTAAAGCTGCGGCTAAAGGTATCTGTCCCTCCGTTTAATGTACCACCATTGTCTTTAACCGTTACGGTAATCAATGCCGTTCCGCCGGCACTATTGTTTAGGCTGTAGTTCAGCATGGCATCGCCACCTACAGGTTGCGTTACTGAAAGCCCCGAGAATAAGCCCGGATTGTTGCTGCTTACACTTAAGGTAACAGTTTGGTTTGTTTCTGTGCCTGCAGTAATACCACTTAGCGCAACAGTTTGCATAGCATTGGTAAAACAGATCGCCTGGTTGTCAATGGTACCAAGTGTCGGTGCAGTATTAGGCGGTACCAGAACAGTTAATACCTGTGTTACATTTGCAGCGGCATGATAAATGGCGTTACCAGACTGTGAAGCGGTGATATTGGCTGTACCTACACCTACAATGGTAACTATATTGCCTGAAACTGTGGCTACTGATGGATTGGAACTGGTAAAAATAACCGGGTTTCCGGAAGCACCACCAGTGGCGCTGAGTGTAAATGCGGCATCACCAAACGTTTTAAGTGGTAAAGCTGCGAAGGTGATCGCCTGATCCATCTTATCGTCATCCGTAATGTTGGCCGTAGCCCTGGCGTTGGTTGTAGATGGGGTCAAACTAAAGCTTGCTGACGTTCCGCCGGTTAAGGTTAAGATTACCGTCTCCGTTGGTTCATAAACATTATCATCCATCACCAATAACGGTACATTTACCGAACTTTGTCCTGCCTGGATGGTTGCCCTGCCCGAAAGCGTGGTATAATCTGTTCCTGCAATAGCCGTACCTGTTACCGTGTAATTTACGGTAATATCTTCTGATACAGTGATACCTGCTGGCAAGTTAATATTAAAGCCGCCGTCTGTTGCTGGTTCAGTCGCATCCGAAGATTTTGCAATGGTCAATACCAAGTTTTCTGGGGTATTGTCATCATCTGCAATGTCCATGCTTTCGCTGCTACCTCCAGTAAATACCAGGCCGGTTGCAGTTCCAGAAGTAACGGTAAGGGTTACGCGCTCTGTACCTTCAACCTCCTGGTCATCTATTACCATGAGCGGTACATCTATATTGTTTTGACCTGCCGGGATAGTTACCACACCAGTAAGTGTAGCATAATCTTTTCCAGCAATGGCTGTACCGGTTACCGCATAATTCACAGTAATAGCTGTAGGTACAGTGATGCCGGCTGGTAAGGCAATGTTAAAGTTACCCTGGCTCGCTGGTTCTGCAGCATCCGCAGTTTTGGTTACATTCAATACCAGGTTTGCTGGAATATTCTCATCATCGGCAATTTTCACCGTTACGTTACCCGTAGCGGTATAGGCAAAGCTATTACTACTACCTCCCGTAAGGGTAAGTACTACGGTTTCTGTTTGTTCAATCTGCTGATCATCAATCACACTGATAGGAATGATGACGTTGTTTTGCCCCGCCGGGATTACCGCCCTGCCACTTAAAGCAGTATAGTCAACGTCAGCCGTAGCTGTACCTGCAACGGTATAGTTCAGGGTAATGTCTTCTGATACGGTGATACCTGCTGGCAAGCTGATAGTAAAGCCGCCGTCTGTTGCTGGTTCAGTCGCATCCGAAGATTTTGCAATGGTCAATACCAAGTTTTCTGGGGTATTGTCATCATCTGCAATGTCCATGCTTTCGCTGCTACCTCCAGTAAATACCAGGCCGGTTGCAGTTCCAGAAGTAACGGTAAGGGTTACGCGCTCTGTACCTTCAACCTCCTGGTCATCTATTACCATGAGCGGTACATCTATATTGTTTTGACCTGCCGGGATAGTTACCACACCAGTAAGTGTAGCATAATCTTTTCCAGCCGTAGCCGTACCAGTTACCGCATAATTCAGGGTAATAGCTGTAGGTACAGTGATGCCGGCTGGCAAGGCAATATTAAAGTTACCCTGGCTTGCTGGTTCTGCCGCATCCGTAGTTTTGGTTACATTCAATACCAGGTTTGCTGGAATATTCTCATCATCGGCAATGTGCACCGTCACGTTACCGGTAGCGGTATAGGCAAAGCTATTACTGCTGCCTCCAGTAAGGGTAAGTACTACGGTTTCTGTTTGTTCAATCAGTTGATCATCAATCACACTGATAGGAACGATGACATTGTTTTGTCCTGCCAGGATGGTTGCATTGCCCGAAAGCGTAGCATAATCCGTTCCCGGGCTTGCAGTACCCGCCACCGTATAAGTAATGCTGATGTTTTCCTTAGCGGTAACTCCTGTAGGTAAAGCTATGTTTACACGACCCGAAGCACTTGGCTCTGCAGCATCGTTTAATTTAGTGATACTAAGGTTGAGGTTTGAAGGGATATTATCGCTATCAGTGATATTCATTGTAGCGCTAGCGTTGGTTACACTTGGTGTAAAGGCAAAGCTGGTAGAATTGCCACCTGTAATGGTCAAGATCACCGTTTCAGTACCTTCTATGATCTGATCGGTTAGGGCGTTTACCGGTATTTTCACTTCATGATTACCTGCTGGGATCACTACCGACCCACTTAAACCTGTATAATCTGTACCGTTAATTGCTGTACCCGCTAGGGTGTAATTCACTGTAACTGCTTCAGTTGCCGTGGTCGTTGTCCCTGGCAAGCTGATGGTAAATTCTCCATTGGTACCACCTTCAACCGCATCAGCTGTTTTAGTTACTGCAAGTTCCAAATTGGCAGGCAAATGATCGTTATCTATAATGTTAGCCGTAGCAGGACCGCCAAAGGTATAAGTAAAGTTAGGTGACGTTACACTAGTGATGGTGATGGTTACATTTTCTGTACCTTCAATAATTTGATCATCAATAATACTGGCTGCAGTGGCTGCCCCTCCAGTAGAACCCGTAGAAATGGTAGCTGTACCGCTAAAATGTGCTGACGAAAGCGGAGTATAGTCTACGTTTTTTACCGCAGTACCCGTTATTGTATAGTTAATGGTGATGTTTTCTGAAGAAACCACTCCCGTTGGTAAATTGAAATTGAACCTCATGCTACTACCACCTTCTTCTCCATCTCGAAATGCCGAAGCGTTGACTACTCGATTGGCTGGGATATCATCATCGTCGGCAATGTTTAGTGTCACTGGTGTCGGGTTAACTGCAATAGCAAAACCAAATCCAGCAGTATTTGTTCCCGAAAGTGCCATTCTTACCGTTTCCGTAAGTTCAAGAATCTTGTCATCAATTACCTTTACTGGTACGTCTACATAGTTTTGACCTGCCGGAATAACTACAGTTCCAATAGATTGATAATCGGTACCAGTGGTGGCTGTACTACCATTGGTTGAGCTAGTCACGTTAATGTTAAACGGACAAAGGATATTTGGAGGCAAGCTCACACGGAAATTACCATTTGTACCTGGCTCCGCAGCATCAGCCGTTTTAGTAAGGGTTACCAACCTGTTTGCAATAGTATTGTCATCATCGGTGATATTCAAGCTTGTTGATTTTTGGGCCGCAACGCTGGTGATAGGGAAAGCAAAGCTAGCCGAAGCGCCATCCGTTAAAGTGACAATAACGGTTTCTGTTGCTTCCATATAATAATCATCTATCACCTGTACGTTTAAAGGCACACTGTTTTGCCCTGCCGGGATCACCACCGTACCACTTAAAGTGGCATAATCAACGTTAGCCGTAGCTGTACCTGCAACGGTATAGTTCACGGTGATGTCTTCAGCCGAACTCATGTTTGTTGGTAACTGAATATTAAAGGCACCATTGCTTGCTGGTTCTGCAGCATGCGCCGTTCTCACAATGCTCAATGTTCTCTTCGCATCTACGTTCGCATCGTTGTCAATAATGTCTACCGTAGCGGTTGCACTGCCCGTTGCAGCGGTGTAGGCCCCGAGCGTACTTGTACCACCTGTTATGGTTAGGATTACGGTTTCTGTGGGTTCTATTACACCATCATCTACTGGTATTACGCTTACTGATACATTATTTTGGCCAGTAGCAATGGTTGCCGTTCCGGTTAATGCCCCATAATCAGCCCCACTTGTAGCGGTACCACCCAGAGTATAGTTCACCGTAATTGGCGTACTGGCAAGGATATTGTCAGGAAGTTTGATGCTGAAACCGCCTGCTGTGCCACCCTCGGTAGCATTTGCCGTAGCTACTGCACTTAGTGTTCTGTTCGCAGCGGTATTGTCGTCATCGGCAATGTTCAACGTGGCTACAGCTGAGCCCGAAGCTGCTGTATAACTGAAACTATTTGCATCGGTACCACCAGTCAAGGTAAGGATAGCTGTTTCTGTGCCCTCCATGATTTGGTCATCGATCACCAAAACAGGGAGGGTTACGCTGTTGGTGTTTGCAGGAAGGGTAACCGTAGAAACGGTATAGTCTGTATTACGAGTGGCTGTACCGCCTAAGCTGTAACTAAGCGTAATATCACTGCTCGAGGTATAACCTGTAGGCAAATTTACGGTAAAGCTACCTGATTGATCTGGCTCTGCCGCATCGGCTGTTTTTACTACTGCCAATGTTCGGTTGGTAGTGGTAGCATCATTGTCGGCAACATTCACCGTAACGCTATTCAACAATGGATTTGGTGGGTAAGTAAATGCAGCACCCGCATTAAACGCACTGCCAGAAAGAAGCGTAAAGGTCATTGTTTCGGTGCTTTCGATGATCTGGTCGTCTAATACACGCACCGGAATGATCACATTATTTTGACCTGCAGGAATAGTGATGGTACCAAAGTTCTGGTAATCTAAACCCGCAATTGCTGTGCCTGATAAACGGTAACCTACCGTTATTGGGAATGCAGAGCTAACCCCACCAGCGAGTCTAATTATAAATGAACCGTCGCTTGTTGGCTCCGCAGCATTTAGTGGTGTAAGGAGCTCTAATTGGGTAGTGGATGTGGCATCCATGTCGACAATGGTTACCACCGCACCGTTGCCCGTTGGATCTATGGTATAATTAGTTGAAACTGAATTAGCCGCAACTAGATTAAGGATCACCGTTTCAGGACCTTCAACGGTAAGATCGGCAAGTGCATTTACATTAACAAAGACTTCATTACTACCTGCTGGAATAACAATATTAGCACCCACAATTGCGCCACTTAAGGTATAATCTGCAGGACCTGTGGCCGTACCGGTAGTGTTAAAGCTGATGTTGATATCTTCGGCACTGGTTACCCCTGGAGGTAATGAGATCCGATATTGTCCATTGGTGCCCCCTTCAATGGCATCCGAAACCTTAGTGAGTAATACCACGGTGGTATTGGCAGCCGCATCATCGTCTGCAATTTGAGCCGTAGCACTGGCACTTAAAGGCGATGGTGTAAAGCTAAAATTCGTTGAGCCAGCACCTGTAAGGGTTAAGGTCGCGGTTTCTGTTCCTTCAATAATCTTATCATCGATAATGATCATTGGAACTTCTACACTGTTTTGACCTGCTGGAATAACAATTGGACCAGTAATTGGTCGGTAATCTGCTCCTGAAGTTGCTGTACCTGATAAGGTATAGCTGATGTTAATGTTTTCAGAACTTAACACCCCTGCAGGTAAGCTGATGTTGAAACTGCCGTTGGTAGCTGGTTCTGCTCCATTTTGAGCGGTTACCGATAGTTGCCTGTTGCTAGCCGTATTATCGTCATCAGCGATATTCATGCTTGCGTTAGGCGCTGTTGGATTTGGAGAAAAGCTGAACACCGTACTTGCTCCTTGAGTAGCCACACCATTGGTAATGGTTAAGGTTAAGTTTTCCGTTTGTTCAATCAAGGCATCATTAATTACGTTGATTGGAACCTGTACACTGTTTTGACCTGCTGGCAGGGTAAGGGAGGTAGCAGATCCGCTGCTATAATCTACGCCATAAGTTGCAGAACCTGTAAGTGCATAAGTAACCGTAATAGGTAGCGAGCTTACATAACCTGTTGGCAGGCTAACGGTAAAGCTGCTATTGGCAGATGGTTCTGCCGCATTACCATTGCTGGTTACCGCAAGCAATCTTGTGGCTGCCGTATAATCATTATCGGCTTGTAAAAGTGTTGCTGCTCCATTAGTAGCATGAACACCAAAATTGCCCGCAGTGGGAGAGGTACCCCCCGTAAGCGTTAAAATAATGGTTTCGGTCTGTTCTATAATTTGGTCATCAATGGCTTTTACGTTAATCACTACACTGTTTTGACCAGCCAAAATGGTGGTCGTACCAGATAGTGTTTCATAATCATCACCATTGGTGGCTGTTCCGCTCATGGTATAAGCCACCGAAATGTCTTCCGGTGCCAGTACGCCTGTTGGCAACGCAATAGTGAAGGTTCCGGTATTACCAGGTTCGTTTACGTTCAATTGTGAGGTTACACTGAGCAAACGATTGGCAGGAACATCATCATCATCTGCAATTTGCACCGTGGCACTGTTGGCTGCAACATTTATGGTATAAGTATAATTAGTAGAAGTAGCGGTTGAAAGACTCACAATTGTCGTTTCTACACTTTCAATTTGTGTATCGTTGATTACATTAACAGGAACAGCTACACTGTTTTGACCTGCTAAAATAGTTGCCGTTCCCGTTAGGGCGGTATAGTCACTACCTGCTGTAGCAGTACCTGTAACCGTATAGTTAACCGCAATATTTTCTATGGCATTTACACCTGCTGGTAAACTAATGGCGAAAGCACCATGTGTAGCTGGTTCAGCCGCATCGGCAGTTTTAGTAATGCTCAATACGCGTTTTGTTGGATCAAAGGCATCTACTGTAACAGCATGTGTGCTGGTTACCGCACAGCCTCCTGTACCTGTTACGGTATAAATAATGTTAGCTGTTCCAGCCGCAACACCAGTAACCAGTCCAGTGGCATCGACCGTAGCTACGGCAGTATTGCTACTGCTCCAAACACCAGCTGCAGTAGCGTTGGTTAAAGTAATGTTGTCGCCTGCAAATACCGAGCTTGGTCCTGCAGTAGCAGCCACCGTTGGCATGGCATTTACAGTTAGGGTTTGTTGTAGCGTACCTACACAGCCGTTACCATTGGTTACAGTATAAATAATAGCTGCTGTACCTGCTGTAACTCCTGTAACTACACCAGTAGTGCTCACGGTAGCTATGGCAGTATTGCTGCTGCTCCAAACACCTCCTGTAGTAGTTGTAGTTAGGTTCGTTGTTGCGCCACTACATACATTTGCGGTACCCGTAATTGGGGCAATCACCACATCGCTTCTGGTCAATATAATGTTATCTGAACGTGAACAGCCATCAGGATAGCTTACCGTTACTGAGTAAGTACCGGGATCCGTCGCTACAAATGTAGTGCCTGTACTGCCATCGCCCCAGGTAAAAGTAGCCATTGGCGAAGCAAAGAAACCATCGGTTTTAATGGTATAAGGGAAAGCATCGGCACATAGGGTTTTATCTGGACCCAAACCGAGTATAGGAGTGGTATTGTTATAAGGTAAAATAGACCAGTTGGTGTTACCGCCCAGGTCTTCTGAATGTTCTAAGGCTTTGAATTGGGGGTTCCCCGCATTACCTACTGCGGTAATGTTGCGCAACCTCACGTAATCAAATTCTACACTACCCGCAGTTTTGTTCACTGTGAAAGTACCAGCAGCTGAACTGCTGATTTCGGTAAGGTTACAAGGGGTACCGCTACCAAACCAGTCTTTGGTAATGGTGGTAGTAGAACCGCTTAGGAAAGTATAAATCCTACCCGGAGCAAAAATCAATGTTTCGATAGTGTTGCCCGTACCATTGATCATTCCCCTTCCTTTATATTCCAAACGACCGATGGTATTGTTAGCACCAATGTATGCTTGTGAGGTAGTGGATGCATTACTGAATAAAAGATCAGTAATGGTAGTACCACTAATCGATATATTACCAGTAGTATTGGCAGTTACATCCACTGTATTATATACCCCTGCATTCGATCTGAAGGCTGCTGCCGTAATTTTTGAACCAGAGGCTTGCAATGTTTTGTTAATACCCATATAGTGCCACCTGGCAGTAATGGTGGCATTTCTAATATCCAAATTAGTGGTTTGGGTACTTGTATTGTCGTAAATGAAAGATGCTACGATCGTGCGGCCATTTAGATCAAGTCCACCACTTGTTAAGGTGATGATTGAATTTGGATTATTATAATTTTCTAAAAAAGTAAGTTTGCTTGCTGGTTTGATGATCTCCATGCTGAAGGTGCCCAAGCTAGCATTATTAGGGGTAAAGGTAGCATTAGCTGGCCCCATCAAAGTGACTGCAGCATTGGTGTTTACCGCGGGATTTAAAACTATATTTCCCCATATTTCTAAGGTAAATGAAGCGCTCTTTACAAACGTTGGTGCATTTGTAGCACCCGTCCAATCCATGCTTCGGCAATAGGCATTTCCTGTTGAAATGGTCACAGCTTTGCTGCTTGCAGTAAAACTGTTGGCATCAAAGAATACATCGTTGCTTACGGTTGGCACACAAGCACCACCTGTGCCACCACTGGTATTACTCCAGTGCGATGAGTCATTCCAGTCACCCGAACCCCCTACCCAATAACGGGAGCCGCCAGTAGAAGAGGTAAATACAAAGCCTGTATTACCACCTGCATCTGCACCCGATACCGAGATGGGAACACCACTGCCAGTAGCTGCAATATTCTGCACATACACATTGTTAAAATCTTGCGTAGCAGTCGGACCAAAGTTGATGGTTGGTGCTGTACCTTCTATTCCTCTCAATTCACCTAAACCACCGCAATCCGGGTTGTTGAAACGGAATAGATTAGTAATGGTTTGTGTATTACGGAAATAATAAGTACGTGAAGGAGTTAACAATAGGTTACTAATAGTATTGTTCCCTAAAAATGTTGCCCCACCGCTTCTCAGATCAAGTGTACCTATGGTACTGTTGCCATTTAATACAGTGAGCGAAGAAGAGACACTGGTATTGGTAAACACCAGTTCGTTGATAGTAGTATTATTAATATTAATCGCATTTGCAATAGTATTGCAATGCACTTTTGGATAGGTTAATCCGTTTACCACAAAGTATACCTTGGTGGTAATAAATGAACCGGTCGCATTGTTGACAAACGTACAGTTTCTTGAATCGTTCGCCCAGTCATTCACCGTGATGGTGGCATTACTAAAATCAATGCTCCTCACATTAGTGGTTTGACTTCTAATCTCGGCAATATCAATGATGCGTCCTGGCATTAAGAGTTTACCACTGGCTACTCTTAAACTACAAGCAGGGAAGGTCAAGTCGTCAAGAATAGTAAGCCCGCCATTTATACCCGTTTTATCTACATTAAATAAAGGATTGCCTAAGCTGGCTCCTTTAGATTTGAAGGTAGAGGCTTCGGTGCCTCTAAGCTGTATGGTACCTCTTAAGTATGGGGTATTCGCAGACGATAGTGTCAGCGTAGGATCTAATTCGATCGAACCCCATATTTCCATTGTATAGCCACCAATATCTAAAATAGGAGAATTGGCTACGTTAGTCCAGATCATGTCGTGACACCTGATGGTACTACTAGCCGTAACCGTTTTGTTCGCGCTGCTAAAGCCGCTATTGGTATCAAATATCGCATTGTCTGTTGTAAACGGTACGCAAGCACCACCTGAGCCACCACTGGTATAGCTCCAGTGTGCTTTATCGTTCCAGTCGCCACCACCGCCAACCCAGTAGAGGGTAGCGTTGCCTCCCGTTCTCGGAGTAATGTTAAAACCAACATTGCTGCCACCGTCTTCACCTACTACGGTGATAGGGGCAATATTGCCCAGAGCGGTAAGGCTAGAAATTAAAACGTTTCGTATATCGGCCGTGGCTCCTGCATTGAAGGTAAGTTTAGCGTTAGCATCAGCCCCTCTTAATTCTCCCAGTGCATCGCAATCAGGCGTGTTAGCCTGCAATGAATTAACAATGGTGTTATTGCCATGAAATATATAACCTTTTCCTGGTGCCAGCACCAAGGTGCCAATCGTGTTGCCTGCACCAGCAATCCGACCTCCGCCCTTAAATTCCAAACGACCTATCGTATTACTTGCGCCTATCCTTTGCGTGCCTATTTGTCCTGCCTCGGCAGCTAATATGAGCTCATCGAAGGTGGCATTATAGATGTCCATATCAGGATTGTTTCTTGTCGCAACTACTTTCGCAAAAGTAAGACCTGCGGTGTGGAACATATCGGCAGTAATGGTAGAGCCCGTAGCTGTAAGTGTCATGTTTGATCCTTTCGAATCCCAGGTGGCGCCTACTGTAATGTTCGAATTGCTGATATTTAGGCTTCTCGCAGTTGTTCCATTTGAAACAAAATTGGAGATGGAATGATTATTCCCTGATAGGTTTAAGGTTCCCGCTAGGAGCGTAAGGGTTTGAACCGCCAAATCAATTTTAATCTCATCCAAGAGCGTAAGCGAGCCAGCAGGTTTGTTAACTACAAAAGAGTTGTAATAACCTGCCTGATTAATCCTTGCGGCACCATTGGTACGGAACGTAGCATTGCTGTTCCCCGTAAAAGTGAGCGCCATGATAGCGTATCGTACTGAGGCTGCCAGCTCCAGGTTCCCGTTAATTTGTAACTGGAAACTGCCGGTATTCCTAAATACGGCTGTGGTGGTTACACCATTCCAGGACATGTTACGGCAGTAAGCATGTCCACCAGTAGGCAAAGTAACCAAGACGTTGTTGGCTAAACCACTGTTGGCGTCGAAATAAACATCGTCGCCTGTTCCGGGAACAATGGATTTGTTGGCCACACCACCGGAAGTGGATGCCCAATGGTTCAAGTCGGTCCAGTTACCAGCGCCGCCTACCCAATAGTAGTCGGCAGCGAAAGCACTAGACATGATCAGCATCAAAAGGCTGAGGAGAAGAGGTTTTTTCATTTTAAATATAGGGATAGGGTTTTATACAAGGGAAATGCGATGATCGGAAAACCGAGAGGAGAGAACGTACTGATTCCTTGCAAGATTCTAATACAATCGTATGAAATGCTTCGAATGATAAGGCTTTACACAAATGTGTAAACACAATAATTATTCTTTAATAGAGATATCCGCGGCCTTCTTTTGTAATGGGGACATCCGGTACAGGATATGACTGTTGTGATGATTGAGTTTGGAGCACATAAAGAAATAATTTAGATCGGCGTTGTTTAAGCGTTCATATCCGGACCACTTAGGCGTTTTTTTTGGATTTATACGCAATTTACTGGCTATTAATAAGAAATATTATTTTTCTATTGTAAAAAAATAATTACAAATCGTGTTTTAAAATGTAATTTTCTGTTTATCAGATAAATAAAATTTTCTATGCTCGCTTAGGAGTTTTATCCGGCAGGCATGATGAGTATCATTATAAAGCCTGTTCTCCGTCATTTAAAAAAGGAAATATTAGTCCAAGATTTACAGGGTATTTCATCGCCTGCTATTGCTGTAAAATGATCAAGATCCGAATTGCTACAAATCTTCTGAAAAGGCCATTTCTCTTGCTGCTTTTATTCCTGTGGCCAATTTTTAGTTTTAAAAATATTAGCGCAGATCTTGAGAAATGGATTTTAACAAAACAATGCACACTTAAAGTAAACGGTAGCACCAATATCAACAAATTCAGCTGTATCATTCCTGAGTATACTCAACCGGATACACTGGTGTTTTACAAGAGGAATAAGAATGAGCTGATGAAGATTACAGGATCAATGGCTCTTGAGGTCCAAAAGTTTGATTGCAGGAATGCGATGATGACTAGTGATCTGAGAAAAACGCTTAAAGCTAAGGTCTATCCGAAGATTATAATCCGATTTCTCAATCTAAGTGGGTATCCAGACCCTTCTATGAAAGAACGTGCCATTAGTGGTGCAGTAACCATTGAACTTGCGGGAATAATGAAGCGTTTTGAGGTAGATTATAAATACACCATGAACGGAGATGGGGCGCTTCAGTTGATTGGAACAAAACAAGTTAATTTCTCTGATTTCAATATTGAACCTCCGAGGAAATTAGGGGGAATGATTAAGACCAATAATGAGCTGAATGTCGAGTTTGTGCTCCATATCAAAATATTAAATGAACTAAAATGAAGAAAATTATTTTTTCAGGACTCATCGTAGGTACTATACTTTTTATCCTGAGTTACGGTAGTTTGTACCTTGGAATAAGGTTTTTTCCAGGTCTATTTCTAGATTATAATAATCCCCTGTTTAATTCAGATGGAAACAGAGATGTACTATTCTATTTGCACGCCTTTGTATTCAGTTTTGCCTTATCTTGGTTTTGGGATCGCTTTAAGGGACTATTCAATGGAGCCTTTATGTTAAGAGGACTGGAATTCGGTTCTGTATATGCCCTAGTCGCTTTACTGCCGGTGATGTGGATCACATTTAGTGCAATGGATGTTACTGCATTGATGGTTCTCAGTTGGTTTCTTTACGGTTTCGCCCAGGCAATCATTGCCGGGATTTTATTTGCAAAGTTGAATCCTTAAGGGCTGCTTTTTTTAGGACCTGCTGCAACTGGTTGCCCCTCATCAATCAATTGGTTTTTATTTCTTTTTGAGAAAACTACATGCTCGGTTTCTTTGGGATTTAACAGGTTTATGATGAGGATCATTATTTTTAATGCTTGAAATCATCGTAGGAAGAAAATCTTCAATGTAATTTTGGTTAAATTATTTAATCAGTTACTGCGCGTTTAGCTAATTCTGCAGCGATTACCTAGACTGATGACCTGAAAGTTGAGCGTATGGCCGGAGCAGCAGGCTGGTTTTTGACTAGAAATATCCTTTTAAAAGGAGAATACGTAGTCCAGAAATATAAAGATTTTCCTATCTAGGATTACCGCTCTGGAGGCAAATTTAATGGATATGTGATAGAAGCAATTGTTGGCTTTTAATGTAACTTGAAAAATAATTTAGTAAGAAAGATTTATAGAAATTAAGGCATATTATGGAGGTAAAGCATACTGAGGCTGCAGAGGCAGTGAAATTAATTACATCGGGAAACAGGGTTTTTATTCATGGTGGCGCAGCCACCCCTGTTTTTCTGGTTAAAGCGATGCAGAATAGGCATGCAGATCTTGAGCATGTCGAGCTGGTAAGTATTACGACTTTGGGAGATGTTGATTTCGATACTGATGTATATCGCAAATCATTCTTCTTCAATTCTTTATTCGTTTCTACGGCAACCCGCGCAGTCGCCAATAGCAGTCGTGGTGATTATGTGCCTATCTTCCTGAGTCAGATTCCACAGTTGTTTTATGGGAATATTTTGCCAATTGATGTAGCTCTTGTTCAGGTATCTCCTCCAGACAAACATGGTTACTGTTCTTTGGGAACTTCTGTTGATATTGCAAAGGCTGCTGTCGACACGGCTAAGATTGTGATCGCCCAGGTAAACGAAAGAATGCCAAGAACCCATGGAGAAAGTTTTATTCATATAGACAAATTAGCAGCTTTAGTTTACCATAATGCCGAATTGCCAGAAGTGGATTATTCCTTTGCAGTTAATGATATTGTTGGTAAGATTGGATATAATGTGGCCTCCCTTGTTGAAGATGGAGCCACGTTGCAACTTGGGATTGGAAGCATTCCTGATCAGGTCCTCAAAAATCTTGGTGGACATAAAGATCTTGGGCTGCATACCGAGATGTTTTCTGACGGGATCATCGACCTGATCAATAAAGGGGTGATCAATAACAGCTTAAAGAAATTGAATCGCGGTAGATCTGTCACTTCATTTATCACAGGTACTCGAAAACTTTACGATTTTGTTGATGACAATCCCTCGATTCGTGTGATGAACATCAGTTATGTGAATGACACCAGCATCATCAGGCAAAATGCAAAGGCAACAGCGATAAATAGCGCAATAGAATTGGATCTCACTGGGCAGGTATGTGCTGATTCTATAGGAACCTATCAATATTCTGGTATAGGTGGCCAAATGGACTTTATGCGCGGTGCATCTTTATCTGAGGGTGGAAAGCCGATCATTGCACTACCTTCTCAAACCCAGAAAGGGATTAGCCGAATCGTTCCGTTTCTTAAAGAAGGAGCGGGGGTGGTTACCACAAGGGGACATGTTCATTGGGTTGTGACTGAATATGGAATGGTAAATTTGTTCGGTAAATCTCTAAAACAAAGGGCAAAGGCATTGATTGAAATCGCGCACCCTAATCATCGTGAGATGCTAGACCGGGCGTACTTTAGCCGGTTTGACTGATAAAAGAGCGGTTCTTACTATTCCCTCATCCACATCTTAAGTGCATAGTGATGGGTATTGTCAACAAGTTTATAACTTTTGGGAATCTGTTTTACTGATCCATGGTAAGTAACCAGCCGGGTTCCAGAGGGTCTTTGATCTAATTGTTGATAAACATAGTTTGTATAGTAGCTATATAATTCTGCATTTGTTTCAATTTTGTTGTCAATACCCAAATCTGGTTTGATGTTTTCGTAAAAGGAATTGAAAAAATAAAAAGCATCAAATAACTCAAAATCAAGCGCTGTAATATTATTATGTATGAATTTTACATTTGGCAGATCTAAAGTGTTTTTTACCGATTCGGCTAAATTAAATAAATCCTTACGCTGCTCAACCCCATAAAACAGCGTTTCGGGCTCAAAGAAACCTGCCGTAATGCAAAATTTACCTACACCACTTCCAATATCAAGGACTTTTGAATTTGGCGCTGACAGATATTCACTGGATTTTTTAGCTATTTCTAGCGGAGTCCAATGCATTCCTGAAAGGTTTTGAATGCGTCTGGGATATAAACAATCGAAGCTGGTATCTTTATCAAAATATACTACATTAAGGGAGTCAGTATGCATGAGTAAAATTTAATATTCTTTATATTTTTTAAAGTTTTTTGAGAATTCATCAGCTAGTTTTTTAGCTGTTATTTCATATTCATTTTTATTAGCCCAGGTATTTTCCGGGTTTAAAAGTGCTGCAGGAACTCCTGGGCAGCTTACAGGCATTTCCACCTCAAATAGCTTATGTTTTTGAAAATCGACGCGGTCTAAATGACCATTCAACGCCGCAGTAACCATTGCCCTGGTATATTCTAGTTTGATGCGTTTACCAGTTCCATAACTCCCACCAGTCCATCCAGTATTGATCAACCATACTTTTATAGAAGCACTTTTAAGCTTCTCACCCAACATTGAAGCGTATCGCACCGGGTGAAGTGGTAAAAATGGTTTTCCGAAACAGGCGGAAAAAGTAATCTGAGGCTCCTCAACCCCAATTTCTGTTCCCGCAACTTTTGACGTATATCCAGAAATGAAATGGTACATGGCCTGACGTACACTTAATTTTGAAATGGGTGGTAGTACACCAAAAGCATCTGCGGTTAGAAGAAATATGTTTTCAGGTGGCTTTCCGATAGAGGGTTCAACTATATTGTCCATGAAATCAATAGGATAGGCTGCCCTTGTGTTTTCGGTTATAGATGTGTCAGTATAATCCACTACCTGACTTTTTGGGAAAAAGCGAACATTCTCTAATAGCGCACCAAATTTAATCGCATTAAAGATTTGTGGCTCTTTTTCACGACTTAAATTGACGCACTTTGCGTAACACCCACCTTCTAAATTAAAAACAGAACTGGCATCCCATCCATGCTCATCATCGCCGATTAACTTCCGCTCTGGGTCTGCCGAAAGTGTAGTTTTTCCCGTTCCTGATAATCCAAAGAAAATAGCTGTATCTCCGCGTTCACCAACGTTAGCACTGCAGTGCATCGGTAATACATTCCTGTCCTGTGGTAAAATGTAGTTCAAAACGGTAAATACTGCTTTTTTGATCTCGCCAGTATAGGCCGTACCGCCAATTAGAATGACTTTTTTTTTAAAATTAATAACCGTGAAATTTTCAGACCGGATGTCATCCTCTTTTGGGTCACCAATAAAGCCCGGTGCAGCTAATATCACCCAGTCCTCTACAAATTTTGATAATTCCTGAATATTCGGTCTTAAAAAAAGATTGTGAGCAAAAAGGCTTTGCCAGGCATATTCTGTTACAACTCTTATTTTAAGTCTATAATCTTTAGCCGCGCATGCAAATACATCCCTAACGTAAGCATCCCGGTTTGATAAATATAGTGTCACTTTCCGATAAAGACGTTCAAAGGATTCCGTAGAAAGCTTATGGTTAACTTCTCCCCACCAGATGTTTTTTTCAGTCAGATCATCGACTACAATATACTTATCCTTTGGTGATCTTCCAGTAAACTTACCTGTATTGCAGGCTAAGGCACCTGATGAAGTGAGTTCGCATTTATGATCAAGAATAGAGTTGCTAATTAAGTCGAATGCGGAAATATTCCAATGGACGGATCTATTGCTATTAATGCCTAAATACGCTAAGGAGTGTTTTTCTCTATTTGTCATTAAATGATTAATTATTTTATTAATGAGTGGCTTATTAAGACAGTTCAAGTTGATTGTCATATTTTCCAGCAGTTAGGTTCTGCTTAACTTGCTTAAATACTTCCACAGTCCGCTCAACTTCTTCTTTGGTATGATTAGCCGTAGGAATTAACCTTAAAATAATCATTCCTTTTGGAACAACCGGATAAACAACTAACGAACAAAATATATCATGCGTTTCTCTTAGGTCCCTTACCAATGCAGTTGCCTGATCAATTGTACCTTCTAAATAAACTGGTGTAACAGGAGATTGTGTATTGCCTATTTCCAGTCCTGCTTCTTTCAACCCTTTTTGTAGTTGTTTAGTGATGTCCCACAATTGATTTCTTAATTCTGGTTTTTCTTTGATCAAACTAAGTCGCTGGTGTAGACCAAATACTAGTGGCATCGGTAATGCTTTGGCATAAATTTGAGAGCGCATGTTGTATTTTAAATATTGTATAATTTCTTTTTTTCCAGAAACAAAAGCACCAATCGCAGCAAAAGATTTTGCAAAAGTGGCAAAGTACAAATCAATATCATCCTGAACACCCTGGCTTTCACCAGTTCCCGCACCAGTGGCTCCCATAACACCAATGCCGTGGGCATCATCAACTAGAAAAGTAAAATCATATTGTTTTTTAAAGGCGCTGATTTCTTTTAATTTCCCTGTATCTCCGCGCATGCCAAAGACCCCTTCAGTAATGACAAGTATTCCGCCATTGCTTCCATCAGTTATTTTTTTAGCCCTGATGAGTTGTTTTTCAAAATCTTCAATGTCATTATGCTTGTATACGAAGCGTTTTCCAATATGCAGCCTTAAACCATCTATTATACAAGCATGCGATTCCGAATCATAAACAACGACATCATGACGGTCAAGTAGGCTGTCTATGATTGACAACATGCCCTGATATCCATAGTTAAGTAAAAATGTATCCTCCTTACTTACAAAAGAAGAAAGCTTCTCTTCCAACATTTCATGAAGGGTGGTGTTACCAGTCATCATTCTTGCACCCATTGGATAGGCGAGGCCATATTGTTTCGCACCTTCTTCATCCGCTTTCCTTACTTCAGTACAATTTGCCAGACCCAGGTAATTATTCAAACTCCAAACTAGTTTTTGTTTACCGTTAAAAAACATTTGATTGCTTAACTCGCCTTCCAATTTTGGATAGGCGAAATAGCCATGTGCATAATGTGCATGGTCCCCTAAAGGGCCTAATTTTAATAAGTTTTTTTCTAATAAATTCATTATCTAAATTTTGTATTGATTGGTACGGCCACTTTTATTTAGCGGATGCTTATTTGGTTTGTCCCTAGCGGTAATCACATGCAAATCTATTGGCTTAATGAAAGCGTTTTACAGTAAGAAATCATTGATGGACGTGATATTTATCAGTTTTTCTGTACTTGGAACCTTTTAATGGAATAGTTTTTTAATTCATGTGATAAGATCTGCTGATTATTCCTAAATTGGCTCACTCAAGGTAGTTGACATTCTTTACACGAGTAGCTGATTGGATTATTTTCTGTTTTATTAATGTAAAACGATGCTAAGCTGTCATTGAAACTTCAATAAATAACCGCCATGTTAAGACACTTGGGAGCAAAACGTACGCCTCAACATAACCTCAAATTAGCAACTTTACTGGGACTAACTGCGGGATTCGTTAATGCAGAGGGATTTCTGGGATTTTCAGTATTAACTACTAATGTTACTGGACATGCAGCATTACTGGCAGAAAGAATTGCCCTGGCAGATTGGCATACTGCTCAGGTTGTAGCCCTATGGATGTTCCTTTTTCTGGCGGGTGCTTTTATTTCAAGCTTAATTCTTTTGTTTACCGGACATAACCAACGCTATTCTTATTCCATTGCGATCTTTATTGAGATCATTATCTTGCTTTTTTCAGCATTATATGGTCAACGATACGATGGGTCATTAGTTTCCAAAGAAATATTTGCAGGTAGTCTACTTTTTGCAATGGGCTTGCAGAACTCTTTAGTTTCTATGATTTCTGGCTCTGTGGTAAGAACCACCCACCTTACTGGAACTTTTACCGATCTTGGTATAGAGTTAGCTCAGTTATTTGATAAAAAGAAAAATGATCATCAGGCCCTTAGAGCTAAGATTAAGCTTCGATTTGCCATTATATTCTTTTTTATGACAGGTGCTGTTTTGGGTGCTTATTTATTTCATCATGCTGGGTTTAAGGCTTTTTTTGCACCTATAAGCATCCTGATTTATGCCCTACTCTACGATGTTTTTAGAATTAAGGCTAAGCGGTTTTACAAAAAAACAGCCAATTCGCTGAAAAATGCTTTAAAATCTTAATTGAGCATAGCATGATCAATTTTCTTGGTCATTAGAAAACATGATTTTTATCAATGTTGCTACTGATATATTTCTGTAAAATATCTGCTTAATAGAGCTAGTTTTGCATCATGGAGATAATTAAGCTTTTTGTTTAATTGCATGATTATGAGTGAAAAAGAAATAGATCCCGGTTTGTTGCCCTTGAATTATTACGTTAATGACTCGGTTTTTGATAGCTTTTTCCCAGAACAGATAAAAAAAATATCAAAAGTCCATTGGACACCCTTGGCTATTGCTAAAAAAGCGGCCTCATTTTTAGCCCCGGTGCCTGGGTCCAGAATCCTGGATATTGGCAGCGGTATTGGTAAATTCTGTATTGCTGCCGCGCATTTTTTTCCTGATTCAGAGTTCCACGGCGTGGAGCAACGAAAAGATCTATTCAATTTGGCTATTGAAGCACAACAAAGAAGCGAGGTAAATAATGTTCAATTTTTACACGGTAATTTTACAGAATTGAGCCTCGAATATTATGATAGTATTTATTTCTACAATGCATTTGCAGAGAACATGATCGATGTTGCACGTATAGACGAATCTATAGACTACTCGCCAGGTTTGTATGCCTATTATTCTAACTACTTATGTAAAGCCTTGGAAAATAAGGCAAGCGGGACAAGACTAGTTACCTACCATGGATATGAACATGAAATTCCTATAGGGTATAAAATGGTTGAACAAGACATCCGCAAACCTTTGAAAATGTGGATTAAAGAATAAAACTCCTTAATAAAAAAAATCAAAATGACTTTAGAAAATTATGCCTCCGCAGTTTTAAAACAACTTGCTGAAGCGCAAGATTACCCACAAGTGGAGCGGATTATTACTGATTCTGTAAGTCAGCTTACAAATGAAAAATATCCTTTTAGTGAATATGTGAATGAATTGGAAAAGAAAATAGAGAATTTATCTCCCTTAATTTTAAACAGTACCCAGTTCAGTTGCTATAGATATGCCCTCGTATATCTGCATAATTATATTGTGTTTCCAGAAAGCGAGTCGGTTTAATATATCCCGACCTATCCATAAAACCTAATGAATAAATCATGGAGTCCGAAGGGACGAAGGTTTAATAAGTTGTATCTTTGCATTATGAGCTTATCAGGAATTTTCCCGATTGATAAATGGAATTTCACTACTCAATCTATTCTGTCGATCCTCTCGGCTGAAGAGTATAGTTTTTTGATCGGTCGTCAGGGAGAGCAGAGGTATCAAAAAGGAGAAATTATTTTTAGAGAGGGTGTAGTGCCCTATGGAATATTTTATATTCATAGCGGAAAAGTTAAAAAATATAAGGTTGATTCCACCGGAAGGGAGCAAATCATTTATGTCGCCAATAATGGGGAACTAATTGGTTACCATGCAGTTTTGTCTGAGGAAAGATATCCGGACTTTGCAGCAGCCATGGAGAATACTGTGATCAGTTTTATCCCTAAGGATGACTTTTTAGCAGTTTTAAATAGCTCTCCAATATTTGCAAATCGCTTGTTGAAATCTTTGAGTCATGAGTACTCAGTACTCGCTAATAATATTTCTGTTTTTGCCCAGCGTACTGCAGTCGAAAGGCTTGCAATTGCACTGATTGTTATGCGGGAAAAATTTAAAATAGAGACTGAAGAAGGCAAGGAAATAATTATTGATATATCGAGGAATGATCTGGCTAATATTGCAGGAATCGCTAAGGAAAACGTAATTAGATTGTTGAAGGAATTCAAATCAGAAGAAATCATCGAAACTGATGGTAGGAAGATTTGGGTCAAAGATATTGAAAGATTAATTGCAAGGTCGAATTACAAATGATTTTGTCCACATGGAGCATACAAATCAATAGCAATTTGAAAATAAGGGCTGAAAATAGCATTTTAGGCAGAACTGGAGCCACGAAATGGAGGACTTTCCCGTTCAAACGCTTTATCAAAAAGTAAACCGGTTATTTTTCCGTTTTCATGGAGTAATGGCGCGGTTTTTTCAGCATATTCTTTTCTTCTTTTTGGTAAAATAGCACAAGAATCGGGTTCTGTTGATATTCCCCTTGTGTTTAAATCTAGTGTTTCCATAACAAGGTTGCTAAGGTAAATACTGTTGCTTAAACTTCTTCTGTCATCTGCAATAAAAGACATATAGACATGAAGTTTCATGCCTTTTACTTCTGCAGGCAATTCTAAAAAATCTGTCTCTTCGGTCATGCGTGCGCCAGAAAACAGGTAATATGATTTTCCTGTTTCTTCTGCATAAACCAATAACATTGCTCTTGCGCTTCTGTCGCTCCAGTTTAATGCGGTGTCGTAAGTCCAGTTAAAGCGAACACCGTTGCCTTCGGCTGTTGCAATTGGGTTTAATGGCAGTTCAATGGGTCCTTGAGTTAAACGCGCTGCGGGGTAGTTGATGCTGATGTTAGGATATTCGCCTTGAACTGCATGTAACAGTTGATAGGATTTCGCTGCATTGTTGGGCGAAATGGGTTTGCCCTGGGCAGCTTCTTCAAAGCCTATTCGAACATAATCCGTCATACTGTTGACGAAATTATTCACGACTTCCATTCTTTTTCTTTGAATTTTCTCTTTTGGGCTTGGGGGACTCGTGCGCTTTCTTTTCTTTGCCCTAACATAGGCTACTCCATACCTTACATAACCCTCTACTGGACCGAGATTACCATTGAAGCCACCCAAAATACCGTTATTAATTCTTGCCATAGTTTTTTGTTTTTTTTCTAAAAGTATGCACTAAGCTGTTGATTGTCAACTCGCATGCTTTTGATTGCTTGTACTTTAAGGCAATTTAATTCACAGTATATTAACGGATGTTAATCAGATGCTACTCGGCTCCAGTCGGGCAGTGTCCGAGTAATGTCCGGGTAAATGCCGGATATAGGCCGGGTTTATAGGATTAACTGAAAGGAAATTTTCAGGCTAAAATCCTTAGTTGTAACATTCTGGTTGCGAAACAGAAAGTCTGTTTTTTTTAACAAATGTTAAAATATTTTAAATTTTTTGATGGGTTGATTTTCTTGTTTTTGTAAAAACAGGCTACTATTTGAGATATGCAGCCAAGGGTGATTTGATTTCTTTTAATCCGTCAGCCGCAAGACGCGCGATCTCTGTTGCCCCAAATACACACAAATGACTGTCGTCTTTTTTACCTTCAGGTAGTTTGCTAAACTTACCGGGTTCAATGTATAGGAAGAGTTTTTTAGATTCTTCTGGCCCGTATTTGGTGACCAGATCCGATGATTTTTTATTCAGGTCTATTACAGGCACATTGAGCTCTTCAGCAAGTTTACGTACGGTATTTACATACTCGCCATAAGTATCTACAAGTTTTCCATCTTTACCAAAGTTTCTTCGAACCAGTGATGTGAATAGAACAGGATGGGCGCCCTTTGCTTTTGTTTCATTTATATAGTTCAACAAATTCTGACGATAGGTAGTCGCTGGATCTGTATGTCTTGCCGTGTCCGCCTTCTGATCATTTGCCCCAAACATAATGAATACATAATCGCCCGCTTTTACCTGCGCTATAACAGGTTTCCAGTGTCCTTCTGTTCTGAAGCTTTTAGAGCTTCTACCGCTGCGGGCAGCATTGTGAACAACTACATGGTCATTGAAAAACTCTGGCATCATTTGCATCCAGCCCCTGATGGGATAATTGTCACCTCCAAACTGCGTGAGGTAAGCAGGAGAGAAATCACACATGGTAGAGTCGCCTATAGCATATACATTAATCTTTTTCTGTCCGTTTTTAAGGCTCATAAACGTGAACAGTAGAAGTACGGAGATAGCTAAGGTTTTTATGGTCTGTTTCATTTTTGGTTTATTAATTTCTGCATGACTAATATACTTTTCCTTCGCTTGTCGGAAGCTAAATCAATCCTTAAAATTACCGGGAGCGGTACCGATAACGTTATCGGTACCGCTTGCATACATTTTTAGGCCAAATGGATATGATCCTTCATCAGAAAAATGTAATCTTGTTATAAGCGATTGCTCTATCGTCCTAAACCAGCTATAACCAAACATTATGAAAAGATTTTTACAGGTATTTTTTGTGTTGCTGCATTTTGTAGGCATTTCTTTTTCACAGCAACAAAGTCGTACGATCTCGGGTAAAGTAATGAGTCAGGCAGAAGATGAACTGTTGCCAGGCGTGTCAGTTGCCGTTAAGGGACAGACCATTGCGGTAAGTACAGATATAAACGGCGCATTTAAATTAACAGCGAAAGCTGGCGGAGAAATTACCCTGGTATTTAAATATCTGGGGTATAAAACAAAGGAAGTAAGAATTGTGGACGAAAAGGAATTGACTGTGAGACTTCAGCCGGAAGCCTATATGTTAAACGAGGTGGTTACCATAGGTTATAAAACACTGCAACGTAAGGATATTACCGGTGCGGTAGCTTCTGTTAATGCAGGACAGATGAAAGATATACCCGTCAATTCAGCAGCTGAGGCGCTTGCAGGTCGACTGGCAGGTGTCCAGATTACGGCAAATGAAGGAATGCCTGGTGCTGATGTAAGGGTATTGGTAAGGGGAGGAGGATCTATTACCCAAAATAATTCACCTTTATATGTGGTCGATGGAGTTCAGGTAGAGGATGGATTATCCAATATTTCGCCCACAGATATTGAATCCGTAGAAGTACTTAAAGATGCTTCAGAAACAGCCATTTATGGTGCGAGGGGAGCCAATGGTGTAGTGGTCATCACCACAAAAGGAGGTAAAGAAGCAAAAACAAGAGTCAGCTACGATGGTTTTCTGGGCCTGGCCCAACTGCAAAACAAACTGGAAGTGATGAGCCCTTATGATTTTGTAATGCGACAATATGAAAGATCGAGAGGCTTAACAAATACTGAAGCCGCTTTTGAACAAACATACGGTAGTTTCGCCAATATTTCGGATTACAAAAATACAACGCCGATAGACTGGCAGGAAAAAACATTTGGCCGTGATGCGGTATCACAAACACATACAGTTGCCATTACAGGCGGTGGTAAAGCAACAACTTTTAACGTTAGCTATACCAATAATTCGCAGGAAGGCATTATGGTCAACTCTAAATTTAACAGGCAACTCTTCAATTTAAAGTTAGATCATAGGGCAAACGATAAACTTCGGACAGGTTTTGGTATGCGGTATAATAATCAGAAAATCAACGGCTCAGGTGTATCTACCAGCGAGGCCACTGCAACCTATAGTTTGCTTCGCCATACCATTAAATACAAGCCCTTAAATACCACTGGTATGAGCGACGATGTAATTGACGAGGATTACTTCAACGATACCAATACTGGAAATGGATTAGGTGTGTTAAATCCTATTCAGCTAAGCGATGCCCAATACAGGAGCAGGCCATCTGATAACCTGAATATCAACGGATATCTCAATTATACGTTTACCAAAGGCCTTTCTTTCAGATCCACTGCCGGGGTTAATTTCAACAATACCACCATCAACGCATTCGATGATTATTTCACATCCAATGCCAGAACAAACGGAAGTAGCCTGCCTATTGTCAACATCAATAATACCAAACGTTTTAGCCTCAATAATTCCAATGTATTTACCTATACTTATAAAAAAGGAGTAAATAACTTTAGTGCCTTGCTGGGACAAGAGATTTACAATCTGAAAGATGAAATTAAGCTTGACCAATTGAAAATGTTTCCTTTGGGCATTACTCCAGAAAAGGCACTTGGACAGCTTAGCCTCGGACAAAGTTCTCCGCTGTTTCCAGCTAATGTAATCAACGAGAGTCGATTGCTTTCCTTCTTTACAGGCTTAAACTATTCATTTAATGATAAATACCTGGCCAAGTTTACTTTCAGAACAGATGCTTCTTCAAAGTTTGCTGCCGATAACAGATGGGGCTATTTCCCTTCAGCGTCAATAGGTTGGAGAATCTCAAAAGAAGATTTTATGAAAGATGTTTCCTTTATTTCTGATCTGAAACTACGTGCCAGTTATGGAGCCTCAGGGAATAACAGGATAGGCGATTTCTTGTATCTGACAACCTTTTCTACCAATGCCAAATATGCCTTGAATGAAGTGGTGAGTCCGGGCTATAGCTCTTCCAGTCTGGCCAATAAAAATCTGAAATGGGAGACTACCGTAACGCAAAATATAGGGTTGGATATTGCCTTGTGGGACAATCGCTTGCAGCTGAACATTGATGCCTATCAAAATAAGGTTAAAGATCTTTTACTGGATGTGCGCATACCTTCCATATCAGGTTATGTTACCCAGCTCCAAAATGTTGGACAGACTTCAAACAGGGGATTGGAGTTTCAGCTGAATGCGATACCAATACAACAGAAAAATTTCTCCTGGACAACTAATTTTAACATTGCCTTTAACAGGAATAAAATTGATAAGTTATCCACCGCTTCCAGCTATTTGCCATCACCAGCTGTATCCTTTGTTTCTGGGCAGCCAGCAGATTATATTGTACAGGTGGGTAAACCTGTTGGTTCTATGTATGGCTATGTATCGGATGGATTCTATAGTGTTAACGATTTTAATTATGATCCAGCTACGCAAATCTATACACTTAAACCTGGTGTAGCCGATGTATCTGGTGTGCTTGGAACAGCCCAGCCTGGTTGGATGAAATTGAAAGACCGTGATGGCAATAATATTATCAATGAGAGCGATAAGGATATTATTGGTGATGCAACACCTAAATTTTCGGGAGGTTTTAACCAACAGTTTACCTATAAAAACTTCGATCTGAGCATGTTTGTAAACTTTGTGGTGGGCAACGACATTTACAATGCCAATAAAATTGAGTTCACAAATAGCTATACACCCAATACCAATATGCTGGCCGTAATGAAAGACCGCTGGAAAACCATTGATGCCAGTGGTAATGTGGTTCAAAAAGTTACTGTAGTAGGTGGTGCTGCTCAGGTTACGGGTATTCCGCCAGATCAGCTTGCCGCTTTGAACAAGGATGCAAAAATATGGCAGCCGATTACTGGTACAGGGGCTTTTTATCCAACTTCCTGGGCGGTTGAAGATGGTTCGTTTTTAAGGCTCAACAACATTACACTGGGCTATACTTTTCCTGTAAAACTAATTAGCAAGGCAAAAATCAACAGGTTAAGGGTATACGCTACAGCCAATAATGTGGCCGTAATCACAGGCTATTCAGGCTTTGATCCTGAAGTCAATGTGAGGAGCTCAAACCCGGTGACGCCGGGAGTTGATTACTCTGCCTACCCGCGTAGCCGCACGTATATATTTGGTATCAACCTTTCCCTTTAACCATAAAAGCTCAAAAGATGAAAGTAAAAATATTTTTCCCAATAGCCATTGCGCTTGTAAGTATGCTTGGCCTGAGTTCATGTAAAAAATACCTGGACGTATCACCGCAATCTGCTTTTGATGAACAATTTGTGTTTAGCAATGTGGCCAATACCACAAGTGCATTAATGGGTGTATATGAACAGTTAACCGGCGATAACGGTTATGGTAGTCGCCTGAGTATGATGTACCCTTACGACACCGACGAGTTTATTGGAGTTACCAATGCTTCGGCACCCGACAACAATTCGCGTGATTTATCCAGGTACAATCTGCAAGCCACGAACGGGCAGCTCACCTTGCCTTTTCAGCAGTTGTATACGGGAATAGAAAGGGCAAATATCTGCATCAAGAACATTCCGGCAATGGCGATGTACAACAATGGTTCTGCGACGGAAAAGCAACAGTTGAGACGTTTGTATGGCGAAGCACTGACTTTGCGTGCCCAGTTTTACCTGGAGCTGATCAGGAACTGGGGCGATCTTCCGGCTATATTTGAACCAGCAATTGATCAGTCAGATCTTTATCTGCCAAAAGCGGACCGTGACCTGATTTATGACAGAATAATCGAGGACCTTAAGCTTGCTGGCGAGCTGGTTCCCTGGCGTAATGATGCCGGAGTGGCGATTGATGAACGTATTACCAAAGGGGCTGTTAAAGGATTAAGGGCTCGGATTGCGCTATATAGAGGAGGATATTCCCTTAGAAGTGCCTCCGAGCAAATGGAACGTAAACCAGACTATCTCAGTTTCTATAAAATAGCGAGGGATGAATGCGCAGAAATTATGCAACATCGCGACAAACATAATCTGAACCCAACATTTCAGGATGTATTTAAAAACTACATCGATGCTTTTAAAATTGAGCCCAATGGCGAAGTTATGTTTGAAGTGGCGATGGGGAAGGACATCAGCGGAAGGATAGGCTATTATGACGGACCACGTTTTTATGCTTCTTCTGGTACAGCACAGCTGGGTAACAGTTCTGTACGGGCGGTTCCGGTTTATTTTTATTCCTTTAATGCATTAGATACCAGGAGAGATGTTACCCTGGCCCCTTACTACAACAATGCGGATAAAACCAAAGCTGTACAAACGATGGTGAATATGGTTAGCGGGAAATTCAGGGCCGATTGGTGGAACCCGGCACCTACATCTGCCAGTCAGCAAACCGGGATCAACTGGCCGATCCTGCGTTTTTCGGATGTCTTGCTAATGTTTGCCGAAGCCGAGAACGAACTGAACAGTGGACCAACGGCTGCAGCGAAATCTGCCTATGAGGAAGTTAGGAAACGGGGTTTTAAGGGTAATGAAACTGCCATAGGCACAACTCCATCAGGCAAAGACGATTTCTTTAACGCGATTGTAGATGAACGCTATTTTGAATTTGGAGGAGAGGGGATCCGTAAGTATGATCTCATACGCTGGAATCTGCTGGCCTCGAAGATTGCCGAAACGAGAAGCAATTACACCAAAATGTTGAATAAAGTAGCCCCTTACAATAATCTTCCCCAGAGCATGTATTATAAATCGGCTTCAACAGAAGTGATCTTTAGCAATTCCCTTTATGCCCCGGCACCTGCAGCAACTCCAGTTGGTTACACGAAGGTGGCTTGGGTAAGTTCGATCACCGCTGCCTGGATTACTAATTTTGCACAGTACTTTAAACCCAATCACAGCGAGCTGTTCCCATTGCCCCAATCAGTAGTAGAGTCAAATCCAAAGCTGAAACTAGACTATGGATACTAAAGTTATGCGCAGCCTTATTGTTTTTCTGTTCTTTTGGACAGCTGCAGGAAAACTCAGTGCCCAAACGGCTGCATCGGCAACCTGGGCATTAACAGCAAATCAAAACGCAACTGTAACGGGAAACATTACAGCAGTTGCCCAACAGCTTTCGGGCCTATCCGTTCAGGACTATATTAGTGGAGGTCAACGAAGTCTTCCTGCAGGAAGTAACTGGCCTGCTCAGACTATGCCAGATAGTACTCGATTTATGCAGTTCGTATTGAGTCCAACAAACGGAAATGATTTAAGTGTCAGGTCTGTAGCGCTAATGATCAGTTTCTACGGTTCGGGGGCAGGACGTGTAAACCTGGCCTGGTCTACCGATAGCGTTCATTTCACAAATCTGACCTCAAATTTTTCCCTCTTATCCGGTACAACACCCACCGTATATACTTTTGGCGGACAGAATATTACTGTCCCCAGCGGTAAAAAAATGTATTTCAGGATTTCGCCATGGACAGCCAGTGCAGTAAGTAGCAAATACCTGCTCATAAAGAATCTGATCATTACCGGAACAACAAACGTTTCTCCGGTAGCGGGCTGGGCCTTAACCGCAAATCAAACTGCTACGGTAACGGGTCAGGTTGCCGCAACTGCGCAATCACTATCCGGACTTAATGTGAATAATTATATTTCCGGCAACGGGGGCCAACGTATTTTACCTCTGGATGGGAACTGGCCCGCAAATACTGGACCCGATAGTGGCAGGTACGTGCAATATACTATAACCCCCAGTGTAGGATATAATCTTGTCGTAAACCAGGTTAAAATCCCATTGAGTTTTAATTCTTCGGCTTCTGGCCATGCCCGGATCTGCTGGTCGACAGATGGTATAAGTTTTACAGATTTAAATTCTGATGTAGCCCTTGCATCGGGTTCAATACCGGCGCTAGTTACATTTGCAAACCTCAATATTCCAGTTTCAGACAACCGGACTTTTTACCTCAGGGTTTATCCCTGGACAACCAGCGCATTCAGTGATGACCGTTACCTGGTCTCAAAAGATGTTTCACTTAGCGGCTTTACTGAAGTCGAGTCGCAGCTGGCTTTTCCCGGGGCAGAGGGCGGGGGCCGTTATGCTAAAGGCGGAAGGGGTGGCGAGATATACTATGTAACCAACCTTAAAGATAGCCTGGCCGGAAGTTTACGCGATGCGGTATCTCAGCCAAATAGGACCGTAATCTTCAAAGTATCAGGTACGATTAACCTAAGAAGCGTCATTTCCATTACAAAGGATAACATTACCATCGCGGGACAAACTGCACCGGGTAATGGCATTTGCTTAAAGAATTATGGTTTGGGCATAAGGGCAAATAATATTATTGTGAGACACATCCGGTCCCGGCCCGGTGATGTAATTACTGTTCCCGGTGATTCATCTAAAGTAGTAGATGCCATGTATAACAATTTTGGAGATCCGATTACTCAGCCTTTTAAGAACATCATTGTCGACCACTGTTCGATGAGCTGGTCTACCGATGAAGTGGGGTCTTTTTATGCCATTTCAAACTTTACCTTGCAATGGAGTATGCTGAGTGAAAGTCTTTATCAGTCGATCCATACTAAGGGTACGCCGCATGGTTATGGAGGAATTTGGGGCGGTCAAAATGCCTCTTTTCACCATAATTTACTTGCTAGTAATTCCAACCGAAATCCCCGCTTCTCGGGTAGTACAACCAGTTTACAACCTGAATTGGAATATGCAGACTTCAGAAACAATGTTGTTTACAATTGGGTAGGTTCCCCATATGGCGGTGCTGGGGGCCATTATAACATGGTAAATAATTACCATAAAGCTGGACCGGCAACCACAGGCGCTACTACAAGCTCTGCTTCAAATCGGAAAAACCGGATTTTACTGTATACCAGCTATAGTACCACTTTAGCAGGAGATACTGTATTTGGAGGGAAATTCTATTTGAATGGAAATTATGTTCATGGTTTTCCCGATGTTACAGTCGATAATTGGACTAAGGGGGTACAGTTAGATGGATATTACAACGCTGCGGCAATGAAAGCAGCAGGGAAGGCATTGACACCATTTCCGTACGCTCCTGTTGTAACACAGACTGCAGAGGATGCTTTTGATGTGGTGATGAATGGTGCTGGTGCGACTTTGCCAAGAAGGGATACCGTTGACAGACGGATCATTAAAGAAACGCGTACTGGTACTGCTACTTATGAAGACGCCAGTTATGTTGCTTCCGGAATGCTTCATCCATCTGGGATCATTGATAGCCAGACCACTGTTGGCGGATGGCCGGTATTAGCTAGTACAAACTATCCTATGGATACGGATAATGATGGCTTGCCCAACTGGTGGGAAAAGATGATTCAGAATTCTGCGACGGATTCAATAGGTGTAGATAGAAACACTTACAATGTTGATGGCTATACCATGCTCGAAAAATATCTGAATGGCATACCTTCGCCCGATCAGCAGGTTTTCTACTTGGGAATTGATGCTCAGAAGGGGGGACTGGATACCGTCAAGGTCAATTTCAATATAGATTGGGCAAAAGATCAGTTCAGCCTGGGGCTATACAGATCAACCGACGGCAGTACATTCACGAAAATTTCCGCAATTACCGCTTCAATCAATCAGACGGCTTACCTGATAAAAGATAATGCGGCACCTCATCAGTTGGTATATTATAAAATTGGGAGCAAACGTATTGATGACACGGGCGATATAGTTTACAGCAATACGGTAAGCATTGACAATAATCCTTTACTAATCGCGCGTAGTTTAAGCGCCGTTAAAACGTTGGATACCACCAAAATAAAAGAAAATAGAAAACTGAAGATGTATCCAAACCCGGTTTCAGGGATTTTAACGGTTAAACACGCTAAAATTAATCCATCTGCTGTGATAAATGTATACAATATAATGGGTGAAAAAGTGATGACCAGAGCGCTTCAGATAGGCACGGAGCAAACGGAAATAGATGTTACTCACCTTCCAGCAGGTTCTTATATCATTGAGTTCAATAATAGCAGTGCAAGACAGAATGGAATGTTTGTGAAAATGTAAAGATATTAGTTAAAAAAGACGCCGTATCATTTCACCAATGATACGGCGTCTTTTTTTATACTAATGAAAGTAGTTCTGCAGAAGCCTTATCGAAATAAAACCTGCAATCGGGATGTAATTGTAAAATGCTTGAAGGGTATTTATTGCTAACAGGTTGTTCTAAACTATCCTTTACTGCCTGAGCTTTTCTGCGGTCGGGTACCGAGCAAATGATGTGTTTGGATTTTAGAATCTGCTGAACCGACATGCTAATGGCCTGGGTGGGAACATCGTCAATACTTTTAAACCAGCCTTCTCCAAATTGTTGTTTGCGGCACTGTTCATCCAGGTTTACCACCAGGTAAGGGATCTGGGTTTCAAAATCTGCCGGTGGATCATTGAATGCAAGGTGCCCGTTTTCGCCAATGCCGACTAAGGCAACATCAATAGGGTTTTGTTGAATGATCTCGCCCAGACGCTTACATTCTGCTTCCGGATTGGTTTCTCCGTTAACCAGATAAACAGCTCTTAAAGGCGTAACTTTTTCAAGGAAGCGTTCTTTAAGGTATTTTCTGAAACTGGCAGGTGAAGACTCTGGTAAGCCGATGTATTCGTCCAGATGGAACATGGCCACCTTGCTCCAGTCAATGTCTTCTCTGATGAGCTGGTTTAAAGTCTCAAACTGGCTTGCCCCTGTGGCAAGGATGATGTTCGCTTTGCCATTTTTGGCAATGGTTTCCCTGATCAAATCTGCGGCGGCCTTTCCGGCGGCGATGCCAAGTTCTTCAGGACTGTTTGTTACGCTTGTTTCCATTTTATTGTATTCGTGTTTTCAATGATTTATGTATTTTTTTGTGCTTAATTTTTCGGATTTTATAGACAATAGCCATCTAATCTCCCTAAGGCAGCTCATTTATTTATTCTGGTCTTGTTTCTAAATAACCCCGGTTGTACCGCCTTTTGAAAGGGAGATGTCAACAGGTAAATTCGTCTTCCAGGATCCTCCTGTAAAATCAGGAACATCAATGGAATTGGAACGGTTATTTACAGACCACTCACTCAAGGGAAGTATAGAACTCCATAGTGCTGCATCATAAACATCCTGATCTAAGGGAAGTCCGTTTCTTAGACAATCTATTGTACGCCAGTCCATCAAAAAGTCCATTCCCCCATGTCCGCCCACAGCCTTAGCCATTTCACCGATCTTTTTAACAAGGTTAGGGGTATATTTCTCTTCCATCGCTTTAAATTCGATATCAGAAAGCCAGCCGTCATGACTCGTAGAAATACGCGCCGGCAATGGATATTTCTGAGCAGTACCTTTTGTACCGCTAATCAGGTGCAAACGAGAATATGGCCTTGGTGAAGTCACATCGTGCTGTATCATCATTGTGCGGCCAAGGTGTGTTTTAATAGTCGTGGTACTCATGTTACCTCTGAAGGCTTTGCCGACATAAGGCTTGTAAAAAGGATCCTTAGCTGCCAGTTCCTTAGCCATTTCGCCCATCATGAAATCATTAGAAGAAACCGATACCAGGTAATTCATCTGGTCACCACGGTTGATATTCATTACCTGGCATATTGGACCAAGTCCGTGCGTAGGGTATAAGTTGCCCTTATGTTTAACATTTTCCTTCAGTCTCCACATATCGTAATATTTGGACTTTGAAAAATTTCCTTCCAGAAGGTCATGGATATAAGCACCTTCGCAATGGATAATATCACCAAAAAATCCCTGCCTTGCCATATTAAGGGTAAGCATTTCGAAAAAGTCATAGCAGCAGTTTTCCAGCATCATGCAATGCTTCTTTGTACGCTCAGAAGTTTGTACCAGTTGCCAGCATTCTTCAAGCGAGGTGGCTGCAGGTACTTCAGTGCATACATGTTTACCATGATTCATGGCATAAAGCGCCATTGGGGTATGAAGTTCCCAGGGCGTGGCTATATAGATGAGATCGATATCGTCACGTTCACAGAGTTTTTTCCAGGCCTCTTCTTTATCGGTGTATACTACAGGTTTGTGGTCAGTACGCTTTAAGTTCTGGATAGAGGCCGCCGCTTTTTCTGGACGTAAGTCACACAATGCGTTAATGCTTGTACCTGCAATCCTTGCCATGCGTTTTACCGCCGCGGCGCCGCGGTTCCCCAATCCTATAAAACCGATACGGACTGTATCTAGTTTAGGAGCGGCATAACCACTCATATTAAATTCCTGCTTATGTATCCTTTTGGCTAGTTTAAGAATATCATCCTCTTTTGAAGTCTCAGAAATGGAAGTATAGGCCGATAAAAGCCCCGAAGAGGCCAGACCAAGACCAGCCAGACCGCCAAGTTTTAAAAAATCTCTTCTATTGTTCTTCATTAATTGCGATTAAAATGGTGATGAGTTTCTTCAAATCTATTAAATGACTTTTAAGAATATGACTATAAAACCGAATAAAATAGCGAGAACGTTATCGGTAGCGTTGCCGCTCATTTATCTGTTTCAGAGTGGTTTATTCTGTACTGATATCCTTAGTTTCGTTTTTCAGATTATACTATATTTATCTATGGCCAAGCAACAAATATCTTCCGTATCGGTAAGTTCCTTAAGTAAGCGAGATACCCTGATTTCAATTCTTATTATCGGATTATTGTTTTTTATATTTGGATTTGTTTCCTGGATTAATGCAATCCTGATTCCTTATTTCAAGATCGCCTGTGAACTTACGAACTTTGAATCTTATCTGGTTGCCTTTGCTTTTTACATCTCTTATTTTGTGATGTCTGTCCCTTCGTCCTTTCTTTTAAAGTCTGTTGGCTTTAAAAAGGGAATGATGATTGGCTTCTGGACAATGGCTGTGGGTGCATTTATATTTGTTCCAGCGGCACTGACTCGAACTTATGAGGTCTTTTTACTGGGCTTGTTTTCGTTGGGTGCGGGCCTGGCCATACTACAAACTGCAGCCAATCCCTATATCACCGTTTTAGGCTCCAAGGAAAGAGCAGCCCAACGTATCAGTATCATGGGCATCTGCAATAAGGGTGCAGGTATACTGGCGCCATTGCTGTTTGCCGCAGTCATTTTAAAAGCTACAGATGGAGAACTCTTTAAACAGTTGCCATTGATGAATAGCGCCGAGAAGAGTGCTGCGCTAGACGAACTGATTCGAAGGGTAATTGTTCCTTATGCTTGTGTGGGGACTGTGCTTATTGGTCTTGGCCTAATGGTTCGTTACTCGCCGCTGCCCGAAATTGATACCGAGCACGAAAGTGAAGATGTGGCTGCAGCAAATTCTGGTAAAACCAGTATTTTTCAATTCCCTCATCTTATACTTGGCGCAATTGCTATATTTCTACATGTGGGGACGCAGGTTATTGCTATTGATACCATTATTGGCTATGCAGGTTCTATGAATATCCATTTGCTGGAAGCCAAAATCTTTCCATCCTATACTTTGTTTGCAACCATTTGTGGTTATACCCTGGGAATATTGATGATCCCTAAAATCATCAGTCAGGTTAATGTGTTACGCATCTGTACTTTACTAGGTGCCATATTTACGCTGCTTATTATTTATGGTCGGGGACAGGTTAGCATTCTTGGGCATGCGGCCGACATTTCTATTTGGTTTGTAGTATTACTTGGCCTGGCAAATTCATTGGTTTGGGCAGGTATATGGCCGCTGGCACTTGATGGTCTGGGCAGGTATACCAAACTGGGCGCCTCGATCATGATCATGGGACTTTGTGGAAACGCCATTATGCCGCTTTTTTATGGTTATTTTGCTGATATTTATGATCTTAGGACTGCCTATTGGGTATTGTTCCCATGTTACCTATATTTAATGTTTTACGCATTTAAGGGATACCAGATCAGAAATTGGGCGCCTAATAATATGACCAGATAAATTTAACCCGTTGATGGTTTTCTAAAATAAAAATAATGAAATCAGAAGAACTTTCAAGAAGACAATTTTTAACCAGAAATGCGATAGTCTTATCGGGATTTGCGCTTAGTTATGCCGGATTCCCTGCATTGGCAAAAGGTCAATTTAAAAACGATACCATCAGGGTTGGGGTGATTGGTACGGGATCAAGGGGGACGGGCTTAATCAAACTCATTAGTCAAATACCAGAAATGCAGGTTATAGCCTGCTGTGATCCAATACCAGAGCACCTTAAAAATGGATTGAAACAAGCTAGCCAGGGTGCTAAAGCATATACAGATTACCGTAAACTGCTGGAGGATAAAAACATTGATGCGGTGATTATTGCTACTCCGCTTTATCTACATTATCCGATGGCGGTAGATGCCCTGGCTGCGGGAAAGCACATCTATTTAGAGAAATCCATGACCTATGACATTGCTCAGTCTATTGATTTGGAAAAAAGGGTCCGTCAATCGAATCTGGTTTTCCAGGTAGGTTACCAGTATCGTTATTTTGGTTTGTATCATAAAGTGAAGGAAGCGATAGATCAGAACTGGTTGGGAAAGATCACGAATTTTGAATGTCAGTATAACCGGAATTCTAACTGGCGCTTTCCAGTCGGCGATCCCAAAATGGAACGGGCTATCAATTGGAGAATGTATAAGGAATATTGTGGCGGTCCCTTATCTGAACTTTGCGCACATGCCATTGATGCGGTACATTACCTAACGGACAGCCATCCTTTAAAGGTTACTGCGATGGGCGGCGTAAACTACTGGAAGGATGGAAGGGATACTTATGACAACATTAGAGCGATTTATGAGTATCCTAATGACATTAAAGTAAGTGTCACATCTGTACTTTCCAACGCCTACAATGGATACGGGATCCGTATTTTAGGTGATAAGGCGACTTTAGAAATACAGCGTGATAAGGCATTTATTTACCCGGAATCGCTAAATAATAAGAGGGGGACGGTAGATGGGGTGACCGGAGCTACTATTGCGGTTACTACACAAGGCAAAGGTAATGAACTGATTTTTGAAAAACCTGGTGAGAAATCCTTAGAGCCAACCGTTTATGCCCTGAAGGATTTCGCAAATTGTATTTTGACAAAAAGTAAACCAGCATCTAACGCAGCTACGGCAAAAGATTCGTCCATCGCTATTCATATGGGCAATACAGCAGCTGAAACAGAAACCAAACAACTCTGGAAACCAGAATATTCAATTTAATTATGCAAGGTAAAAGGTTAAAAATATATAACGGACAAATCATTACTCCATACAAAACCATTAAACAGGGAACAGTACTGATTGCAGATGGAAAAATTGTGGCAGCGGAAGAAGGGAATCTTGATTTCCCGGATGCGCATGAAATTGATGCGAAAGGAAATTACATCTCACCGGGCTTTATTGACCTGCACATTCATGGTGGGGGCGGGCACGACTTTATGGACAATACTGTTGAAGCATTCCTGGGTATTGCCGAAACGCATGCACGCTACGGCACTACTGCCATGTGCCCAACAACATTGACCAGCGAAAAGGAAGACCTGCTGGAGACTTTGAGGATTTATGAGCAGGCGGATAAACTGAACGATAAAGGTGCGCAGTTTATAGGTATGCACCTGGAAGGACCTTATTTTGCACTTAGCCAAAAAGGAGCACAGGATCCGAGGTATATCCGCGACCCTGATCCTGCAGAATACAAGGAAATACTGGCGGCCAGCAGTATCATTAAAAGATGGAGTGCTGCTCCAGAATTAAAAGGAGCTATTGAATTTGGCCGGTATCTGAAATCGAAGGGAGTATTGGCCGCAGTGGCGCATACAGATGCGATCTATGAAGAGGTATTGGAAGCCTTCGAAAATGGGTATACCCTGGCTACGCATTTTTATTCGAGCATGTCTGGGGTGAGTCGCCGTGATTGTTTCCGCTTTGCTGGGGTAATTGAAAGTGGGTATCTGATTGATGAAATGGATGTTGAAATTATAGCTGATGGGGTTCATTTACCTGCTCCTTTGTTAAAATTGATCTACAAAATAAAGCGTGCCGGGAGAACAGCCCTCATTACAGATGCCATGCGCGGTGCCGGAATGCCTCCAGGTGAGAGTATATTGGGCAGTTTAAAGAATGGTCTAAAAGTGATTATAGAAGATGGGGTTGCCAAGCTGCCCGACAGAAGTTCTTTTGCGGGGAGCGTTGCTACAGCGGATAGACTGGTTCGGAACATGGTAAACATGGCTGGAGTTTCCCTGGAGGAAGCGGTACGGATGATCAGTACAACACCTGCCCGTATCATGGGATTAGAAAACCGAAAAGGTGGGCTTATTGTAGGTAAGGATGCTGATGTTGTTGTTTTTGATCAGGAGATTAATATCCAGCATACCGTCGTGAACGGAAGAGTTGTTTATAGCAAGCCTTAGTTTTTTTTGCTACTCGATTCCCGAACGATGAGTTTTCCTGGAAGGACAATTTCTTCCGCGTGAAAATACTTTTTGGTAATGTGTTTGATGAGCAGTTCACAGCTTAATTTGCCAATTTCAAAAGCAGGTTCTGCAATGGTAGATAAAGAGGGTGAGATGATGGTCGACATTGGATCGTTGGTAAAGCCAATTACACCAAATTCTTCACCAACCTTTATGCCTTTGTTTTTTAATGTAATCATAGCACCTATTGCCTTTCTGTCGTTCACAGCAAAAATAGCATCCGGCTTTTCTTTCAATTCCATTAACTGGATGGTGTCGCTTTCGCCATGTTCCTGGGAAAAGCCGGAGTAAACCACCCAATCCTCATTTGGCGCAATATTGTGTTTCTTTAGTGCATCCAGATAGCCTCTGAGCCTTGCTTCAGTAAAGCTGAGTCCTTTAGGACCGGCAATATGTGCAATTCGTGTATATCCGTTTTCAATCAGGTGCTCTACGGCCTCAAAAGCTCCATTGTAATCATCCTGCATTACTTTTGAGGTCTCGATTTCGCTGGCTACCCTGTCAAAGAATACTACAGGTATACCTTCATCAACAATTTCCTGGAAGTGGTTGCAGGAGTCTGAATCAGAAGAAATGGAAACCAGTAAGCCATCCAGACTTGAGACAGAAAGGTTTTCTATAATGGCGAGTTCTCTTTCAGGCGAGTCGTTGGTCACAAACAAGATGATGTTATAGCCATTGTTATAAGCTACTTCCTGGATACCAGTGATCACTGTCGAAAAGTAGTAATTGGTAATAAAAGGTAAAATAACCCCTAAGTTATGGGTACTACCTTTGGCCAGCCCGGTAGCATTAAAATTTGGTTTGTAGTTCAGTTCTGTGGCAAGGGCCAGTACTTTTTCTTTTGTTTCGTGATTTACATCGTAAGTATCCCTTAAAGCCCTGGACACAGTAGAAACTGAAATATTTAAAATTTTTGCAATATCCTTTATTGTTACGTAGTGACGGGCCATAAAGATTCGGAGGGAATTAGATTTGGTTTCTTGTTTATAAGTCTAAGGTAGTAAAAAAAACAAAAAAACAGGACCAAGGCTTTGTCAGCAATAATAGAAAGCAAGCCGGTGCACGATTCCCTGGGTACGATGGTGAGTTTCGGTAATGGTGTGCCGACAGCTGGAATTTGTATATATTTGCTAATAATTTATTACCTGTTACCTAAAGGTTATTTGGTAATGTTAGCATGATTTTATGGAGCAGACAAAAGAGCAGCCAGTAAATAAAGAGTTTACCGATGAATGTACCAAGGTACTTAATGCGGTATCAGATGCGCTATATGCTGTTGGCGGCAAATGGAAGCTGATGATCATTATCGCTATGGCAAGAGGAAATAACAGATTTTCGGAGCTGCAAAGACAGGTGAAGGGTATTTCTGCCAGGGTACTTTCGAGTGAGCTGAAGGAGCTGGAAATGAATGGTTTTATTATTAAAAAAGTTGATGTAGGTTATCCGGTCACAATCGAGTATCAATTGCTGCCCTACAGCCACACACTAGAAAAAGTTGTTACCGCAATGACGGAATGGGGGATTCAACATCGGGAAAAGATTAAAAGCGAAAGGTCTTCCAAGACTTCATAAAACAGAACCAATAAATCTACTTTATTGGTTCTGATGATTGGCTCGCCTAATTGTTCAGTGCGCTTACTTCTATGATGATGAAATGGCCAGTACGTTAATTTTATGGGTGAAATTTCTATTGTTGATGTGACATGTGTTTATGCCAGAAACGAGGGGTCGATCTGGTAGGTGTCGAATAATTGGTATGCCTTAAGTTTTTTTTTGCCGAACTCCAAGTGAGAATCCAAAGCCGAAAGGTCTGTTTCTATTGGGCTGAACTGGACCCCTTTAAGTAGAGCGGTGTTCAGGACTAATCCAATTGCCAGACTGATAGTCTTATCTGTCCATTCCTGCAATTCCTTCTCGTTGCTGCTCATCCTGTTATAATTTTCAAGAAAACCAGACCTTAAAGGAGCGAGAATGGTCTCATATTCCTTGGATTTCGTTGCATAATCAAGTAGGTCCTCTCCATTGAAATCAGTTCGTTTAAGAACAAGCAGCTGGAAAGGAGCAAACAAGGTCTTGTCCATCTTAAGGCCGGAAAGTTCATTACGATCTATATGGGCCATTGTAAATGGCCAGGCACCTGTTGAGGGCATAAGTTGAAAAATGTCCAGTATCGAAGCATCTATTATTTGATCTAGTCCCATATTATTGTTGTTTACAATTCGTTCAATGATTTATTCGTTTTGTTGTCAGCAAAATTAGCGTATAATTGGTTACAATTTGTTAGTAGTTACCTAAAGGTTATTAGCTAATAACAACGTAATTGGAATCGGAAGAGAAGATGATCGGCAAATTATACATAAATAGTGCTGAAGGGTAATGGTTTGAAAACCAGAAGATTTTGGTGATATTAGGATTGTGTAACATTTGTCGTTTGAAACAATCATATACAAAACAAATTCATAGTCATAAACCATAACAAACCATTATTTCGTATGAAAAATTCCATTATTTTACTATCAGTGGTCCTGTTTTTGGCCACTGGGGCTTTTGCCCAAAAGAAAAAGAAGGCATTGGCGATGGCTGATTCCTTAAAAAAGGCTCAGGTAATCCCCCCTAAACCAATCCTTAAGGATAAGATTAAATCCAGCAAAAAGATTGATGGTCTATTTACAATGTACAGAGATACTGTAACAGGTAGTCTTCAGATGTATGTTAAAAAAGGTCAGATCGGCAAGGATTATATTTATCAGAGTTTTTCTATGGGGGGGCCAACTGCCTTGTACCTTAATCAGAATATGATTAGGACTACCTGGTTATTCCAGGTTCAGAAATCTGATGATAAAATTGAGCTGCTTCGAAAGAATACAAATTTCTATTACGATAAGTCAAACCCTGTAAGTAAAGCTGCAAATGTTGACGTTTCGGATGCTGTTTTTTATAGCGATAAAGTTGTAGCACAAGATTCAGTGGGTTATTTGATTTCGGTTGATGGTCTTTTTCTTGGAGATAAATTGGATCCGGTTAAGCCGGTTTTCCCACCAACATTGCCTCCGGGAGCAATGTTTAATCTAGGAAACTTAAATACTGCTAAGTCGAAGTATCAAAAGATCCGTTCATTTCCAGGGAATACAGATGTGGTGGTAGAGCTTGCTTACGACAATCCCGCACCTTTGAATGGCGGAGGAAAAGATATTACTGATGCCCGCTATGTAAGGGTTAAAATGCAGCATTCTTTTCTTGAAGTACCAAAAAATGATTTTCGCCAACGTCGTGATGATCCAAGGGTAGGTTATTTTGGTGCAGAAGTAGATAACCTGACTTCCGTATCTCCAACACCATATAAGGATTTTATCAGTCGCTGGAATCTTAAAAAGAAAGATCCATCAGCTGCCCTGAGCGAGCCTGTCGAACCTATTGTTTTCTGGATTGAAAATACGACTCCATTGGAGTTTCGTCCGATTATAAAAGAGGCAGGTGAGAAATGGAATGAAGCATTTGAGAAAGCTGGTTTCAAAAATGCAGTGGTAATGAAACAAATGTCGGATACTGCCAGTTGGGATCCTGCGGACATTGCATACAACGTCATTCGTTGGGTGTCCTCAGTCAATCCATCTTATGGAGCAATTGGTCCAAGCTTTTATAACCCTTTGACCGGACAGATTTTGGGGGCTGATATTACCGTTGAGTGGCGTTCCGGAGCCGGTACAGTTATAGCAGATGACCTGTATAATGGTGCTGGATCCTCATTAAAGTTACCTTGGGAAAACCCAATTGAAGCTGTTTCCTCAAGAGCTAATCATGTACATGGTTTAGACAAAAATCATATGGCTTCTTGCGCATTGGCTCAGGAGTTAAGTGTACAATATCAAGCAGGTTTAACTGCGATTGAAGCACTAGATGCTGACTTACCTGAGGCAAAAAGAGAAGAGTCTGTACGTGAAATGCATAAGCAGTTCTTGTACTACCTGATCATGCATGAAATGGGACATACCTTAGGGCTTAATCATAATATGAAAGCCAGCCAAATGCTAAGCCCTGCACAGATGAATGATATAGCACTTACCCGTAAAATTGGACTACAGGGATCCGTAATGGATTATCCAGCCATAAATGTAAGCAGCGATCGTAGTAGACAAGGAGATTATTATACGACTAAAGCAGGGCCTTATGATTTATGGGCAATTGAATACGGTTATACGCCATTTAATGAGTCGGAAGAAGAGGCAGGATTAAATAAAATTCTAAGTCGTAGTACGGATCCGCAACTTACTTTTGGTAATGATGCTGATGATATGCGTAGCCCAGGTGGCGGTATAGATCCACGGGTAAATGTTAATGACCATACGAATGATATGGTTGCTTATGGAGAAGACAGATTCAAGCTGGTAAATACAATGATGCCAAAGTTGAAGTCTCGTTTTAGCAAAAGTGGTCAGAGCTACCAAGAGTTGCGTCAACGTTACCTGCAGCTTAACGGTCAGCGTTCAAGCATGGCTGCGGCCGTAAGTCGTTTTATTGGGGGGATTTATGTAGACAGAAGCTTTGTTGGACAAAAAACAACCACTGCACCATTTACTCCTGTTCCAGTGGCCTATCAGAAAAAGGCAATGGCACTATTGGGTAAATACGTATTTGCTCCAGATGCTTTTGATGCAGATAAATCATTATTCCCTTATCTTCAAATTCAAAGACGTGGATTCGGATTTTTTGGAACCAATGAGGATTTTAAACCTCAGAATACTTTTATGGGAATACAATTGAGTACGCTAGCCCAAATCTTGCATCCGAATACTTTAACCAGAATAAACAACAGTGGACTTTATGGTAACACCTATTCTGTAACTAATGTAATGAGTGATTTGGCAAATAACATTTTTATAGCAGACCTTAAATCAAATGTTAACCTGTTCCGACAAAATTTGCAAACTGAATTTGTGAAAGCTTCAGCAAGTATCGTTTCTGCGCCAGGAGGATATGATAATGCCAGTAAAGCGGCAGCGCTTTATACGTTGAAAAAGATAAAAAATCAGCTTGGAACTGCAGTTTCACCGAATGAGGAAACGAAAGCTCATCGTACCAATCTAACTTTCCTAATTGACAAAGCTTTGGCGGTTAAATAATATTGCAATACTAAAAATTATTAAATAGCTGCAGACTAAATCTGCGGCTATTTTGATTTTTAACCTTGTCTTATTTATCTGTATAAATAAATACTGTTTATCCAGCTAGGGCAGGGGTCGGAAGCGTTTGGGAATCCTAATTACAGGAAGTTGTTAAAGCAAGGCATTGAATGGTCAGTATTGCAACATCGAAAATAATCTGTATAAGTTTTGAATTTCTTAACTTTGTGTTATGGAAGAGAAAGCTGCATTACAAATTTCCGACTTTAATAGTGAGCTAAAACTAAAAGGCTTCAATGTATGGCAACTTGAAGCAGATAGTCATGCCACACGTATTTATAGCCGTAAAGACTTCTATAAAATTTGCCTGACCACAGGTAAAAGTGCGATCCATTATGCTGACCGAAGTTTCCAGCAGGAAGGAACGATTTTATTCTTTGGAAATCCACATATTCCTTATTCCTGGGAGACGCTTTCGACCACCTATGTGGGTTATACTGTTCTTTTTTCAGAAGAATTTTTTAATGCTTCCCAACGCAGCGAAAGCCTTCAGCATTCTCCCTTGTTTAAGATAGGAGGTACTCCAATCCTCAAGATTGATGAAGGACAGCGGGATTTCTTGAACGCTATTTTCCTAAAAATGATTGAGGAACAGAAGAGTGATTATGCCTACAAGGATGATCTGATCCGAAACTACATCAACCTGATTATTCATGAAGCGCTGAAACTGAATCCTTCAGAACATTATGATCAGCATCAAAATGCAGCAGGCCGACTCAGTTCGGTATTCCTTGAATTATTGGAAAGGCAATTTCCTGTGGAAAGCACAGATAAACCACTGCAATTAAAAACGGCTCAGGACTATGCGGCAGCATTAAACGTGCATGTCAATTACCTCAATCGGGCGGTAAAGGAAACTACCGGTAAACCAACCACGACTCACATCACCGAGCGCATCATTAGCGAGGCGAAAGCGCTACTTCAATATACAGGATGGAATGTTGCCGAGATTGCCTACGCATTGGGCTTTGAATATCCTACCTATTTTAACAACTTCTTTAAAAAGTTGACCGGGACCAATCCAAAGGCTTTCCGCGAAGCTCAGGTTTGAAATTCTTAATGATCGGTTTGATAATCTTTACCGGTAGGGCTTAAGGCCAGGGTATCTTTGTCCTTTCTGTTAAAAATGAAGGTAGGAGATATGGAAGTACGAAATGGTGGATTAAAAAAAATAGCCTATGCCGGTTGTCTTGGAGTAATTGGTATAATCAGTACTGAATTTGGAATCATTGGCGTTCTGCCACAGGTAGCAGCTCATTATCAAATTACAATTGATCAGGCAGGAGTATTACTTAGTGCATTTGCGTTGACTATCTTTTTAACAGGGCCTTTTATCGTCCTATTTACCTCTGGAATTAACAAGAAAAAGATGATGGTAGCCGCCATTTTACTTTTTCTAGTTTCCAATATTTTATCCGCTTTTGCTCCGCCATTTTGGTTGTTACTTTTACTCAGGGTACTGCCAGCTGTTTTACAACCGGTTTTCTTTGCCGCGGCTATGGGGGTGGTGATTCGTTCTGCTGGAAAAAATGAGCAGCACAAACTTATGGGAATTGTAATTGGCGGTATCGCTATAGCGCAGGTAACGATTATTCCATTGTCGGCCTATTTGTCTAGTTTATCTGGATGGCAAACCAGTTTTATGGTTCAGGGTGTGGTAAGTCTTATTGCTATTGCTGGCATCATCGCCTTCATTCCAAATATGCCTGTAACAGAAAAATTGTCTTATGGCAGTCAGTTAAGGATTCTTAAAAAACCTCGTTTTATCATCAGCGTAGCTTTAAATGTTTTTTTAATTTCTGCCTGGTTTTCATCATATAGTTATTTTGCGGATTACCTGCTTAAAGCTAAAATGATGACAGGGCAACAGGTGAGTTATATGCTTATGCTTTTTGGAATTACTGGTGTAATTGCCAACTGGATGGCAGGTCGCTTACTGGCGAAAAATATTCCCCTGACAACTGCATTTTTTCTATTGGGTACAATATTGCTTCCAGTTATACTCCATTTTTCAGGGACTAATTTCTATGTTCAAATTGCAGTGGTAGCTTTTTGGGGAATGATGTACGGCCCTGCGTTTTTAACCACTATTTCTTATATGATTGATGCAGCACCGGAAGCACCGGAATTTGCCAATAGCTTACAGGCTTCTTTTGGTAATCTTGGTGTTTCAATGGGGACGGCAGTTGGCGGATGGTTTATTGCCAGTAAAGGTATTGTTCATCTTCCATGGCTAGGGGCTGGTTTTGGTGTCATTGCATTAGTCATGATGCTAAGTAGAGAACTATTGGACTGGAAAGTCGCAAAATCAGGGAAGATAAATTCAAACGTTAAAACCATAAATATACTAGGATGAAAAGTAAAAGCTTATTGATAATTGCATCTCTTTTAATAGGAGGAAATGCGATATCCCAAACAAAAAAAATAGACAAAATGAAACAAGAACAAAATGATAATTATACTTTTAAATTAAGTGAGAAAGTTAGCCGTCAAAAAGTAACCTTTAAAAACCGCTATGGAATTACTTTAACAGGTGACTTGTACCTTCCTAAAAATACTGGAAGCAAACCCTTAGCCGCAATTGCCATTAGCGGACCCTTTGGTGCAGTTAAAGAGCAGTCCTCCGGCTTATATGCGAATACCATGGCAGAGCGTGGTTTCGTTACCTTAGCATTCGATCCTTCTTATACGGGCGAAAGTGGGGGTGAACCACGTAATTTAGCCTCACCAGAAATCAATACTGAAGATTTTAGCGCCGCTGTTGACTATCTTGGGTTACAATCATTTGTGGACAGAAACCGAATTGGGATCATTGGTATTTGTGGTTTTGGTGGTATGGCATTAAATGCTGCTGCTGTGGATAAACGGATTAAGGCCATAGCCACTACCAGTATGTATGATATGACCAGGGTGATGTCTAAAGGTTATAATGATAGCATGTCACTTGAAGAACGTACAAAAATGCTAGAGGGATTGAGCCAACAACGTTGGAAAGACGCTAAGGAGGGGATACCTGCAATTGGCCCACGTAATTTGCCAGAAAAACTGCTGGGTAATGAGCCTCAATTTGTGGTAGATTATTTCAATTATTACCGCACTGCTCGTGGTTTTCATCCCAATTCTGTGAATTCAAACGGCTCATGGCTTTTGACCAATCCCTTGTCATTTATGAATATGCCATTGTTAACCTATATTAAAGAAATCTCTGGACGCCCAATTCTTTTAATAGCAGGTGAAAATGCTCACTCAAGATATTTTACTGAGGATATTTATAAAATGGCTGAGGAACCGAAAGAACTCAATATCATCCCAAATGCAGTTCATGTTGATCTATATGATAAAGTAAATATCATTCCATTTGATAAATTAGGTTCTTTTTTTACCCAAAACCTTCAATAACAAAAGGGAAATTATACCCATGTCCTATTATTTTCCTATCCTTTTTTGCAAATGCTCTGGATACCGCGCACCGACAATTTCTATATCCTTCAATGCGTTTTGGATGTTATTTAATTCGGTTTGACTTAAGTCGATATCCGCGCCACCAACATTTTCTTCCAGTCTGTGTATTTTTGTTGTTCCCGGAATAGGAACGATCCAGGGTTTTTGAGCCAACAGCCAGGCCAGTGAAATCTGAGCGGGAGTTGAATTTTTGTTAGTGGCAATCTCCCGAATCAGGTCCACTAATACTTGGTTGGCTTTGCGGTTTTCTTCTGAAAAACGGGGCACAATGTTCCTGAAATCGTTGGGGTCGAATTGTGTATTTTCATTAATAGTTCCTGTTAAAAAGCCTTTGCCCAATGGACTAAAGGGAACGAAACCAATTCCTAGTTCTTCCAGTAATGGCATTATTTCTTTTTCAGGTTCACGATAAAACAGGGAATACTCACTCTGTAAGGCGGCAACTGGCTGAACAGCATGCGCTCGGCGAATGCTGTCTACGCCTGCTTCAGATAGTCCCCAATGTCGGATCTTTCCTTCTCCGATCAGATCCTGAATAGTTCCGGCCACATCTTCCATTGGCACATTTGGATCAACCCGGTGCTGATAGAAAAGATCAATGTAATCGGTTTTAAGGTATCTTAACGAGTTTTCCGCCACCTGCCTAATTCTTTCAGGACGGCTATCTAGCCCCTTGGAACTATCACCCTCTGCAAATCCAAATTTGGTAGCGATCACCACTTTTTCCCTGAATGGCTGAACAGCCTTACCTACTAGCATTTCATTACCGCCCTGGCTGTATGCCTCTGCGGTGTCAAAAAAGGTAATACCAAGCTCGTAGGCTCTTCTGATCAAAGTAACTGCCTGCTGTTCATCCGTAGCCGGACCATAACCAAAGGTAAAACCCATACAGCCTAAACCCATTGCGGATACTTTGAGTCCGCTATTTCCTAATGTTCTCTTTTTCATAATTGTATTTACTTTTAATGCCAGTCTATTTTCTCCGTCCTCACCATTTAACAATTCCATTCGGCCTTGGTTTTACAAATGTCAGATCTATTTTGCAGCCGGTTGTTATACCAATTAATGGAATACATTCCATTATTACTCATCAGGCCATTACAGTAATGTAAACACTATCAGATAGATTATCTTTGAGAAGATAAAGGGAATGAAAAATGCATTAGAAATACGATAGGCTTGCACAATTTTTCACATTTTTTTAGCCCATTTTTCATTATTAATCATTTATTATGTTTTTGTTAATGGGAAAATTGATTTTAGTGAAATAGATTTCTTAAAAAACCAATTAGGACGTCTGGCTTAAACTAAATCAAATATAAAAATTATGAAAAAAGCAATTACTTTATCAGTATTACTATCCGTATGTGTGTTAGGTACGAACGCGAATTTAAATGTAAAGCCCCATTTGAAAAATCCTGTTAGTAAGGTTGAAGATGAGGACAAAGAACTAACTAAAGATAGATGGCAATGGTTAGCTACAGCTTCTCTTAATCCTGAAGGAGCGAAAAAAGCTATTGATAATGACCCTGCAACGAGATGGGAAACCAGAGTTTCTCAGGCTAGTGGTCAATTTTTTATTTTAGACATGAATGCCGTTAATACTGTTAGTAAAATAGTATTAGATGTTGCTGTTAGTAAAAATGACTCTCCTAAAGGTTACGAAGTTTATATGTCTAATGACGGAATTAATTGGGGAACTGTATTAGCCAGTGGAGCAGGAACGCAAAATGAAACTGTGATTACTTTAAATAAAAAGACAGCTGGTAGATACATCAAAGTTATTCAAACAGGTGCCACAGGTAACTACTGGTCTATCCATGAGTTTAGAGTTTTTGGACAGGCAGCTAAAAAGTAATTTTCTGTAAATCAATCCAACAAATGTTGTGATTTTAGAAGTTAGTTTTTATGAATAAGCTATTCTTAAAATGGGTAGCTTATTTCATTTTATGGAATAAAAATTTCAAAACGATAATACAAGACAAAAAATGAAATTAAGTAATAAAATTTTTTATTGTGCCTTTATTTTAAGCTTACTGGCCCTATTTTATGCCTGTAGTGCATTAAAAGATGGTGTGAAGAGAGATGCTTCGGGAAAGATTGTGGTTAAAATCAATCCAAGCTCTAAATACTTAAATCCTAAAGAAAGTCTTCAGTCATTTCATCTTCCAAAAGGATATAGAATGGAACTGGTAGCAAGTGAGCCCATGATTAGTGAGCCAGTAGCGATCACTTTTGATGGGAATGGTAGGATGTTCGTTGCAGAGATGAATACTTACATGAAAGACATTCATGGTACTGGACAAATGGAACCAGTATGTACAATTAAGAGACTTGAAGATACCAATGGGGACGGAGTGATGGATAAAGCTGTTATTTTTATTGATAAGCTTATTCTTCCACGTCTAATACAAACTTTAGATGATAGGTTGTTAGTAGCGGAAACAAACTCTAATAATATTTATAGTTACAGAGATACAGACGGAGATGGAAAAGCAGATGAGAAAAAACTGGTTTATCGTAATGATGTACCAAGTACGAATAATTTAGAACACCAAAAAAGTGGTTTAATCTGGAATCTGGACAATAGGATGTATGTTACTTATGATAACATTAGGTATCGCTATGATAATGGGGAATTAAAAGCAGAAAAACTGATTAATGGATCCGGTGGCCAATGGGGTTTGGCGAACGATAACTATGGCCGTTTATTTTATTCTTCAGCAGGAGGGGAAACACCAGCATTAGATTTTCAGCAAAACCCATACTTCGGTCGCCTGGACATTGGAGGGCAGTACGACCAAGAGTTTAGAGCAGTTTGGCCTATTATTTCTACACCGGATGTTCAGGGAGGAGTGAATCGATTAAGAAAAGACAGTACGCTTAATAATTTTACTGCTTGTTCAGGGCAATCTGTTTTTAGAGGGAACTCTTTACCAGCTGATATGGTTGGAGATCTTTTAATACCTGAGCCTGTAGGGCGATTGATAAGAAGAGCCAAAGTGACGAATACTGATGGCTTTATTACACTTAAAAATGCTTATAAAGAGGAAGAGTTTCTTGCTTCTACAGATATGAACTTCAGACCTGTTAACAGTTTAACCGGACCTGATGGTTGTTTATATATTGTAGACATGTATCACGGTATCATTCAGGAAAGCAATTGGACCAAAAGTGGGACTTTTTTAGGTGCGCAGATCTTAAGTAAGAAATTTGATAAAAATATTGGTAGGGGGCGTATTTATAGATTAGTATATGATGGGATTGTACCTGATAAAACTAAACCTAAAACATTAGGTATGCCATCTTCTGAATTGGTAAAATACTTATCTCATCCAAATGGCTGGTGGAGAGACAATGCACAAAAATTGATGGTATTAAAAGGAGATCAGTCTGTAGCTCCGGCATTAAAAGATCTTGTGTTGAATTCTCCAGATCCATTGGCACGTATCCACGCGATTTGGACTTTAGATGGATTGAAAGTTTTGGATAAATCAACCTTGAAAGCCGCATTAAAGGATAAAGATGCTAATGTGAGAAAAAATGCTGTTTGGGTAGCTGAAGAAGCCATTACAAAGGGAGATGAAGACTTGATCACATTTTTGCAACCATTTGTTAATGACGAAAGTGCTGATGTGAGATTTCAGCTTGCTTTATCATTAAGGTTTAGTGAGTCGGAAAAAGCTAAAAGTATAATTAATGAACTAGTAGAGAAATATCCTAAGAATCGTGTGCTAACTGAATCCTATAGGAAATATTTTGTGCTTCAAAGAGAGCGTAAATTGCATGAACTTGCATCAAATCAATTGGCAGAGGAGGACAGGAAGTTGGTGCTTAAGGGAGCTACAATTTATAATCAGTTATGTACAACCTGTCATGGTCCGGAAGGTAATGGAGTGTTAGGCGCGAAAGATATGCCTGCGCCACCATTGGCCTCTAACAAACATGTAAATGGTGATCCTGTTAAACTTATTCGTATTCTTTTGCAAGGTTTAAAAGGACCAATAGAGGGTAAGGTTTATGCAGATGAGATGCCAGCATTAGGGGCGAATGATGACGAATATATCGCTTCTATTTTAAGCTATATCAGAAATGGTATGGGAAATAAAGCCGCGGCAATCAAACCGAAAGATGTGAAGAAAGTAAGGGAGCAAACACTTAATAGAGCAAATCCTTGGACTTGGACTGAGCTTAATTCATTGAAATAAAAAAATGTGTAACGTTAGCTTTTGAAGTAGTTATTGATTTCTCAATAACTACTTCAAAAGTATTTGATTTGGTGATATTCCATATTTTTTCTTGAAAACAAAAGAAAAATGGGAAAGGTCTTCAAAACCTACTTCAAGGTAAACTTCGGTTGGTTTTTTCCTTTTTTCTGCCAAATGATAGTAGGCAAGTTCAAGTCTTTTATCTGTCAACCATTTTTGAGGACTTACATTGAAGAGCTTTTTAAAATCTCTATTAAACGTTGATAAACTACGACCAGTTAAGTAACCTAGTTTCTCCAATGACATATTAAACATAAAATTTCGCTGCATAAAATTGACTAAATCAATCTTACCAGGCGTGTCAAAGTTTGCCAATACGCTATCAACTCCAGGTTCAATTATTCGTAAGATATTGATCGCCTCCTCAATTTTTAAGCTGGCAAGGTTTTCAGGGAATTCTCCTTCTAGGTTGAAATAAGGTATAAGGGAAGTCAGGCAGCTTTCCAGAAGTGGATGATTATGGAAACTATATATTTTTTGTTCAGGTTGTCTTTTTTCTCCAAGATCAATTTTTTCATAAAACTTCCTCAAGCGTTCAGTAGATAAATGCATAACTACCGTTTTATGGGGTAAACCATTTTTCGGATAATTGATGATCGTTGCCAGTTGGTTTCTTGGAATCAGGAAAATATCACCGGTTTTAAAATAAAAAGTAGTGTCTGCCTGTATAATTTTTGTTTCGCCAGAGATGAACCAAACCAGCATATGGTCCTCAAACATCAGATCTGATTTAAACAGCTTATCTTCATAGCTGGAAAGCTTGATGTCTTTAGTTAAGTATTTGGATATATGGTCCATCGCAATAAAGTTATTGTTTATTTAACATCAAACCTAAGGCCGGTCATTTCTTCGGTCAAATTCCACAATCTTTTAGCATTGTTTTCATCTAGTGAGTAGGGCTGTACGCCTCGTGTGCCCAGGCCGTTATCCGCTCCAAAATTTCCAAGGTCCAATTCAGCGATATCTCCATCTTCACAATACACTCCGCCGATATTATCGAGCAGTGGACTGGTTGCACACCATACAGTAGTCGCAGCACCCTGAGGAATAGTTTTTAGACTTGCCAGGATTTCAGGACGCATATGGCCATGCTCGTCAAAAAAGCCCATTTGCTTGAATAGTTCCATATCTGCATCTCTGGCCAGCTCCGTACCGGCAATTGAGCCCGGATGTAATGAGTATGCCCTTACATTAAATGATTTGGCGCGATTATCCAGCTCAAGGGCAAACAAGTTGCTGGCAGTTTTTGATTGCCCATATCCCGAAAGTGTTTGGTATTCCCTGTGCTCGAAATTGGGGTCTTCGAAATCGAAAGGTGCCATCTGGTGACCATAGGAAGATACATTCACTACTCTCGCACCGTTGGCTTTTTTAAGTGCAGGCCATAACTTTGCTACAAGCTGATACTGCCCTAAATAATTGGTAGCTAGTTGTGATTCGATTCCGCGACTGTCTCTTTGCAATGGTACCCACATGATACCGGCATTATTGATCAACAGATGCAGCGGTCTGCCTGAATCAAGGAACTTTTCAGCAAATGCATCAATAGTTTCAGGCTTGGTCAGATCCATTGCCTCGATTTCTACATTTGAAATGGCCTCTAAATTTTTCTTTGCTTTTTCAATATCTCTGGCTGGAACAATAACTGTTGCGCCTGCTGCTGCAAGTATCCCGGTAGTTTCCAGACCGATTCCCGCGTTTCCGCCAGTTACGATCGCGATTTTTCCAGTCAGGTCAATGCCTTTGATCACTTCAGTTGCTGTTGAGGAGGCGTTAAATCCAGATCCTATTGGGTGTTGTAATGCACCGTGATAATTGTTCTTTTTCATTTTGTTTTTGATTAAATGTATAGAACAAATTTAGCTGGATGCGGAGCCGTGGGTTTTGTTTAGCGTGTCAAGTTATTTTGTTTAGCGTGTCAGGTTGAATCCCTTCTACACTGAGAATTCCCACTTTTGTTGATTTACCCTTTAACAAGATCATACCAATAGTTTCTGTTTTGATGTTATGGTTTGGTTCTAAGGACTCCAACAAGTATTCTGAAACAAGAAAATTTTTATTATGTTCATTACAGACGCTTTGAATCCTTGCAGCGGTATTCAACGTGTCACCATGATAGGCAATATCTCTTTTAATATCACCGATTTCTACAGCAGTAACTTTTCCCATGTGGAGTCCTGCTTTAAAGTGGGGTAATAAACCATAGTTTGTCATGTAGTAATTAGCTCTTTCTTTAAACTGTTTTTCACAGCCAAAGAAAAACCGAATGCAAGAAAGGTTTCTCAGTCCATCAGGCACCCTCCAGGTTACCACAATTTCATCCCCAACATATTGGTAAACCTCGGCATTAAATCGCAACAGAATTTGGTTGATGTCCATGAAACTATCTCTGATAAATGAACTATACTTGATGTGCCCCAGCTTTTCTGCAATAGTTGTGGAGGATTTTAAATCCATAAACATAAAAATTCGTTCCTCTTCCTTAGGATATTTATATTTTCCAAGTAATAGAGGTACTAACACACCTGGGCCATATTTTCTATTTACCTGGTTGATAAAACTTATGATCAGTGTCATAACGAAATAGTAGATCGCCAGAATATAAAAAAGGTATCTCCATGATTTGTCGTTTGTCTTCAGGTTGTCTCCAAAAGTTGAGGTAGTAATAAAAAAATCAAAGAAGGTGTATCTGATTAAAATCAGCGTAAGGACAATAAGGAGGAGGGAGATGGTAGATTTGACTAGAATTATTCTACCCATAGAGTGCTTTTCGTAAAGATTCTTATCGAGGTATTGGTCGGTTAAGCCAAGTATGATACCATAAAAGAATCCAAACATTACAGACAATGCTAAGGTGTTGTTAAATCTGGTAGGGGAGCTGAGTTGTGAAGTTTCGCTTATTGACAGGGCTTGTAAATGCAGGATGATACTCAGAAAAACACTTGCTATAATCCAGAAATTGATTTGTATGCCCAAATAACTTAGCACCGGAAACTTAGCAGAGAATTTTTGCGCAGTACTTGTGTAATCCCATTTTTTTGTCATTGTTTCAAGTAATGAAGTGCTACAGCTCCTGATTCAAGCACTTTCGACTCTACAAGTTTCAAGTTTAACCGATCCCGAAGCTGCGTATCATCTAAGAGCCGTCTTCCTTCGCCAACAATGACAGGATGAATGACAAAGTGAAACTCATCAACCAAGTCAAGTGCTATTAATTGCGAAGGCAGGTCTACACCACCAATTGAAATTTTCTTGCCTGATTGCTGTTTAAGTTTTAAGAATTCCTCTGCAAGGTTCTCACGAATAATCCTCGTATTCCCATCAACGCGATCTAATGATTTGGAAAAAACAATTTTGTCGATCGAATCAAATGTTTCTGCAAATTCATTCTCTGATTGTGTGCCGGATTGGCTTTTTGCTACATCAGGCCAATAGGGGACCATTAGTTCATAGGTTTTACGGCCGTAGACGATCAGATCGACATCCCGCATTAGGTCGGCAAAATATTCATGAATATCTGCTGTACCATTTCCTTTGGTATGGTCGCAGCAGCCATCTGTAGTCAGATTAATTCCATAGATAACCTTTCTCATTTGAATAGTTCTTTTTGATATCAATTTTTAATTATGGATATAGGAGATACTTTGCGCGTATAGTCTTAAACTTTTGCAATCCCGGTTCCCAACTTTTTCTGATGTCGGCTTCCGATACTCCCGCTATGATTTGTTTTCTTAATTGATCGGTACCGATGCGCAGATCAAAAGCTGATATGTTTTGGTTCGCTCTTCCAGGGGTAAAGAAATTAGCTTTATCCGGATAGGCATTGTACAATTCAATTAACCAGGATAAATCAATTTGTCGACTCTTCCGAAGCTTGTTAATATCATAATTGCGAAGGTCAAGGCCATAACAAACAGCGTCTTTGTGATTTGGTCGCTCACTCATTCCGGGGATACTTACCGGTTTGTAGGAGAATGAATATTTGCCTTTTAATGCGGGAGCTCCCAATATCGTAAATGGCATATAAGTTCCCCGGCCTTCATTGATAGCTGTTCCTTCAAACATACATAAGCTCGGGAAAAGCATTACAGCTTGCTGTGTATTTAAATTCGGCGAGGGATTTATCGGTAATACATAAGGCAAGTCATGATTGTAATTGGCGACTTTTATAATACTTAATTTGCATTGTTTTTTCAGATATCCTTCGCCGTTAAGGTATTGTGCAAATTCAGCGATTGTCATGCCATGCGTCATAGGCGTATAATGGATCCCTATGGCAGATTTATATTTATCTTCAGTCATTACCGGTCCGTCTACTACATATCCGTTAGGATTAGGCCTGTCGAGAATTAGCAGTTCTTTGTTGTTTTCTGCGCAAGCATCCATCACATACTCAAGCGTATTGATATTGGTATAATAGCGGCAGCCCACATCCTGAATGTCAAAGACCATCAGGTCGATATCTGCCAGTTGTTCTTTTGTCGGTTTCTCGTTTTTGCCATATAAAGAGATGATCGGAATGCCAGTTTTGGCATCTTTTTCATTGCCCACAACTGCTCCATTACTGGCATTGCCTCTAAAACCATGCTCAGGCCCAAACACTTTTACGATTTTAATCCCAAGGCTCAATAAGCTGTCCACGCTACTTTTTTTGCCAATAATGGAACTCTGATTTGCAACCAGGCCAATTCGTTTTCCTTTTAGATAAGGCAAATATTTTTCAGTCTGGTCGGCACCTGTAATAATTCCCGACTTATTGGATTTACTGTGATTTGAAGATGCTTTTTGTGCACTGCATCGAACATTGCTGATCACCAGAAGCGTTAAAAAAAGTATAGAAGTAAATCTCATCATTTTTAGAGGGTTATAAGGGTTATACTGGCTGTTGAAATATAATGCAAACCGTAGTTGGATCAAGAGTAGCAAATTCCTTAAGCCCCCAGGGTTTATGGCTTACTACTTTAGAATTAGGATGTAAGATTTCCGGCGCGCGGTCTTTGATTTCCTGGTAGATGGCCTCAATATCATCGGTGGCTATTCTGATTTCAGGACGAAATCCCTCTGCAAATTCTTTACTATCTACCAGTAGAAAAGTGATGTCATCTCGACTGACAATGTATAAGGAATCATCATGATACCCCAGGGTAAACCCCATACCGTCTATGAAAAATTTTAGGCCTACATTGATATCTGAATAAAATACTTTTGGAAGAATCTGCTTAAGCGCCATAGGTGAATTTGGTTTTAACTCATAACAATATAGTAAAATAACTGTTTTTTTACTAGGAATTTCATGGTTGGTGGTTATGCCACCAATTTGTGTAGTTACTTTGCATAGCGTAGGTAAATTGAAAGCATGAAGCCAGTTGGCCATAGAGCTATTTCTGGTATTTTATTGCTAATTTTGTTAGTAATGAAAAGATCCGGAACAGCTGATTTACCATTACATTATGGTTTGGTTCCCAAATGGCTTGCAGAACGCATGTCGCGTTTGGGCCTGGCCATTACAGAAGCCATCATTGCGGAGTATGGGACTGCGGAGGTATTGCGTCGTTTAAGTGATCCTTTTTGGTTTCAAAGTCTGGGCGCTGTAATGGGGATGGACTGGCATTCTTCGGGTATTACCACTTCGGTGATGGGCTCTTTAAAAGCAGCGATCAATCCTTTATATAAAGAATTGGGCATTTACATCTGTGGGGGCAAGGGCCAGAAATCCCGTAATACTCCTGATGAATTGCTGCGGTTTGGGGAAAGAACCGGCTTAGATGGTATGGAACTGGTGCGCTGCAGCAGATTGAGTGCTAAGGTAGATAATACGGCCATACAAGATGGATTTCAGTTATATACCCACAGCTTTGTAGTAAATACCGATGGACTTTGGACTGTTGTTCAGCAAGGCATGCAAAATGGTGGTTCAACAGCAAGGAGGTATCATTGGCATTCTGCGGGAATCACTTCTTTTGTAGAAGAACCACATACTGGGATTTGTGGCAATAACATGGGACAGATTCTAAACCTGACGGCTAGAGCCGCTCAAGCTTCCAAAACCGCAATGCTGGCCATGACCGGCGAACATCCAGATCGGATGATTGCTGAAGCGCGTAGATTGATTATGCCCAATCATCATGAGGTTAAAGCGAAAGACGTGGATCTGAAAAGACTAGGTGCCATGCTTTGGTTAACCCAGGAAAAACAACCTGCGGACTTTGAAGAATTGCTATTGTTAGAAGGTATGGGGCCAAGGACCTTGCAATCTATGGCTTTGGTGAGCGAGGTGATTTACGGTACGCCATCTCGTTTTGATGATCCTGCACGCTTTTCCTTTGCTCATGGAGGTAAAGATGGCCACCCTTTCCCAGTACCTGTCAAAGTATACGATGAAACCATTAGTGTATTGAGTAAGGCGGTGCAGCTGGCGAAAATAGGGCAGAGCGATAAATTACAGGCTATACAACAACTAGGGATCCTATCCCGAAGGGCAGAAAAGGACTTTATCCCAAATGATAATTTTGATGCCTTAATTGAAAAAGAGCGTCGTGATTCCTGGAAATACGGTGGTAAAACTGTTTTTGGTGATGCGAAAAGACCTGATGAAGGGCAGTTACAGCTACAGTTTTAGATTCCTAAGAGATGTAGATCATTCCCGAATGAAGAGTTAATAGGGAGTTAACCTACTGGGCTTATATTTGAGGCGATGAAAAATCTGTCAGACCCAGAATTACTTCAGTTAATACAGGATAATAATGAACAAGCTTTTGCCGTAGTGTTACATCGTTACCGGACACGATTATATAGGCAGATATATAAAAGGCTTGGGTCTGAGGATGAAACAAAAGATATGCTCCAGGACATTTACATTTCTCTCTGGAACAACTGTCATACACTCGTTATCAAAGAGTCATTTCTGCCTTATCTTTCAAGAGCCGCACATTATGCCATTGTAGACCAGTACTTATTCCGGAAAAAAAGATTGACGATGGAAACGGCTATGGCCTTAAAAGAAGAACCATCAGTGTTTTCTGTGGAGGAAAATATGCTGGCTACAGATCTTCAGCTGGAATTTGAAAAGCAACTGCTAAAAATGCCTTTAACGGTACAGCAGGTTTTTCAATTGAGCAGGAAGGAGGGGCTTTCTATTAAGGAAATTGCCACTAAAATGGATCTTTCTGAGCAAACCGTAAAAAACTACATCTCAATGGTATTACAATCTCTTCGTGCCTACCTGAAACAAGGTGACCTGTCTTTTTTCCTTGCCTTGGCTTCATTTTATATTTTTAATGATTTTAAACCTTAATGTCGTCGACAATCGGGCTGCATTTATCATTTTAATTGACTTAACATTAATTTAACGGAATGTTACCAATTGTTTAATGGTACTGCCTGCCTTTTTTGAGGATTATATAGGTGAATGGAGACACAGACTAATCACCTGCAGGAGCTGGCCAAAAGATACAAAGCTGGTTTATGCACACCTGAAGAAATTGAAAAGATAAACGAGTGGTATGATCATTTTGAAGAATATGGCTACCGCTTGCCAGATGAGCATGAAATAGACAGGGCATCCAATGAAGCTACAGTTAGTGCAATTCGTAAAGTATCCTTACAGGAGAAAAAAGGCCGAATGAGAAGGTTGCTGTGGCCAGCACTTAAGATTGCTGCGGTTTTATTAATGATTTGCTCGCTAGGCCTGCTTGTCTATAAGGGGAATAACCGCAAGTCGGTAGTTATATACCATGAAACTTCGGCCCTGGCCGGTGAGAAAAAACAGATCAGACTATCAGACGGCTCGCTGATTTCCATTAACAGTGAATCCAGCATTCGTTATCCCGAAGTCTTTAACGGCGCTACTCGCGAAATTTATTTAAAGGGAGAGGCATTTTTTGAGATTTCCCACGATAAGCAACATCCTTTTATCATTCAAACCGAACAGCTGAAAGTGAAGGTATTGGGAACTTCATTTGGTGTAAAAGCCTATCATCAAGATGAACAGATTGAGGTAGCAGTAGCTACTGGAAAAGTAGGTGTAGTCAGCAATCGTAAAAGCAATAACAAAGAGTGGTTGCTGATTCCTGGTGAGCAGATGAGCTATAATAAATCAACAGGTAATTTCAGTAAGCAGCAGGTGCTGACCACAGATATCAGAAATTGGCAGCAAAATATTCTGGTGTTTAATTTCGAAACGTTGGAGAACATTAGCAAAAAACTGGAGCGTGTATATGGAGTTACATTTGTTTTCAAGGATAAGTCTGTCCTAAAAAAGCGGTTCCAGCTAAAAGTTAAGAATGAAGCATTGTCTAACATCATGAAATTGCTCAGTATTTCGGCTGAGGGCTTACGGTATAAAATCAGTGGTAAGCAAGTTACCATCGGATAATTTAATCAATAAGAATTTCACCATTAAAAATAAGCGCTATATGTAAAGAAGAAAACAATCGGTAATAAAAAAAGATCCGGTCATTAAAAAAGCGAAAGTGTCTCACCACTTCCGCTCAAAAGCTTAATGATCCGTTGAATGCAATCCATTAAATCATTTTAAAAAAGCTATGCACAATTCTACAAAAATAAGTGTAATTAAACTACTGTTTTTTATGACGAGAGTAACCTTTATGGTAATCGTTATCTCTTTAACCTTAACCAGCCTGTTGTTGGCTGAGGATGTAAAGTCCCAACGCCTTGACCAGGTCAGCGTTTCCATTAATGTCAATAAAACCACACTCCATGAGGTTTTAACTGACTTGTCCAGGCAATCGGGCTTCAATTTTGTCTATTCCCAGCAACTTGCTCAGCTGGAGATCGCTGAATTTAAGACCCGCAACATGACCTTAGATAAGGCGCTGAAAGTCTTGTCGGGCGAACAAAATTTGCGTTTTGAACAAATTAATAATTCAATCGCAGTTAGTAAACTCCCTGTGGTAAAAAAACAGGAGCCTGGCCGTATCTCGGGAAAGGTGGTAGATGAACGTGGGGAAGTGCTACCCAGTGCTTCTGTAAGGATAGTGGAAACTGGACAAACAGTGCAGACCAATATGGATGGGAAGTACAGTTTGAGCCTTAAACCGGGAACGTATACCCTTGAAATCAGTTATATCTCTTATCAGAAGCAGCGGATTACAGGTGTAAGTGTAAATGAGGGAAAAAATACCCCCTTAGATATAGCCATGAAGGTAGACTCGAAAGGTTTGCAAGAAGTGGTAGTTACTTCAAGCTATAAAAAGGCATCTATAGCCAGTTTATATGCGCTCCAAAAAAACACCTCCAATCTTTCTGATGGGATCTCCGCAGAGCAGATCGGTGCTACGCCTGATAAGCATTTAGGCGAAACGCTGAAAAGGATTACCGGAGTAAGTACGAACGAAAATAAAAAAGTAGTGATCCGTGGTATTGCAGAGCGTTACAATGTATCTGTGCTGAACGGAAGTACTTTGCCCAGTACAGATGTGCAGGAGCGTGATTTTGAGTTTAACCTGATTCCGACTAACCTGGTCGAAAACGTTGTGGTGGCTAAGTCGATCACCGCCGATATGCCTTATGGTTTTGCGGGAGGTTTGGTTCAGATCACCACCAAATCTGTACCTGAAAGCAATTTCCTATCCATAAGTATCGGTACTTCTTTTAATAGCCGCACCTTTGGAAAAGATTTTCTGGGTTATGGCCGCGGTAAATATGATTACCTGGGTTTTGATGATGGGAGCAGAGCTCATTTTCCAACTGGACTGCTGAACCTTGTTGGCAAATTTGATCCCGTAAAGGATGACAGTCAGAACGAAATCAAAGCCGCTCAGGTTGGCGAACAGAACAAACGTATTGGGGGAACAGAGCGCCTGGGTACGCGTAGTTTTCAGGCGATGCCCTCACAAAATTACCAATTGAGTTTGGGCAGGGCATATTCGCTTAGTAAAACTAAAGTACGGGAGCTCGGTTTTGTGGGCTCGGCAAGTTACCGAAATACGCAAACCAATGATTATGTTCCCTCTATACGTCGTGGAGACTGGTCGCATGAGCCTACGCGCGGGGATGATCCTACTGATGTAAATACCGGGAACATATATGGTTTTAATACGACTTTGGGATTACTGCTAAACGGTGGTTTTAAGACAGAAAAGCACCAGATCAACACCTATAATTTATATACAAGGATATTTGATAATCGGTTTAGCCGCTATACCGGCTGGAGTTTTGAAAATCCGAAAAATGATTCGGACATGAAGTACGGGGGCATACTAGAAGATGACCGTCCTAAATTTACAGATTTGTTGCAGAATAAAGTAAGTGGAAAGCATCGTGTTAAGTCACTCACAATTGACTGGAGTGTAGCCAGGACATCTTTAAAATCGCTGGAGAAGGATGCGATATCAGCCTCACAAACAGCTAGAGAAATTGGAAACAGGGTGCTTTACGTTTATCAGCCAGGTACTGTAAGCGATCCCGGTTCCGGTCCACTGCACCGCGATGAATACATCTATAAAGAAAATAATTTTGACGGCGTGATTAACGCGGCCTACGATTTTAAGCTTGGCAAAACTAGTCATGTCTTTAAAACTGGGGTTAATTATTTAAAAAAGCATGCCTTTTACGATTGGCAGATACTGCCAATCGTAAAAGGGACAAATTCAATTGTTCCAATAGATTTGATTCCCATTCAGGAATGGGGCAATTTTATGAGCATGGAGAACACTGGAAACAGTTTGTTCTACTTTAAACAAGATTACACTTCAAATAAATTTGAGGCTGAAAGCATAAATAAGGGGGGATTTTTGATGTTGGATCACAAGTTGTTACCAGGCCTCAGGCTGGTTTGGGGTGCCAGAGCTGAATATTTTAAACTGGATACCATCACGAACTCTGCCAGTTTGCTAAGGGATAAAAATAGTAAGATCTTTTTTGAAGAAAAGAAGGACTGGTATTTTCTGCCTTCGGCAAACGTTACTTATTCTCCTTTAAAGGAGCTGAACTTGCGTGCATCTTATGCGAAGTCGGCGGTTCGTCCGGGTATGATGGAAAATTCGAGGTTCTCACGTTATAACCCGAATTATGGATCGGTTGTGAGGAGTAGTGGTGTGAGCAGTACGCTTATTGATAATTACGATGCCAAGATCGAGCTGTTTCCCGGTGCAGGAGAATTGCTGTCGGTGTCTTATTTTTATAAGTACTTTGATAAACCGGCAGAATATTACAGGTTGGACAATGAAAATAATGGCAGGGGCTACATCACCATTTCAAACTCTGACTGGGCAAAAGTAAGAGGATGGGAATTTGAGCTGCGAAAAAGTTTAGGTTTTGTATACGAAGGACTTCCTTTTCTGAAGGATGTGTATGTGAGTGGTAACCTTACCCTTCAAAAATCAGAGGTAAGGGCCCGAGAGATACAGTATGAAACCACACCTGCGGGTGTCGATACGATGTATTATAAATACCTGAAATATCCTCGAGCTTTATATGGACAGGTGCCCTTACTGTATAATGCAGGACTACAATACGCAGGCAAAAAACTGGGTTTAAATGTCAGTTTGAACCATTCGGGTTATAAAACTTTTATTACCGGAATAGAGCCCGCTTTTGTTGAGTATGAAAGGCCGCGTACGCAAATGGATGCGCAGATCAGCTATAAATTTTTGAAAGGAAAAATGGAAACCAAATTAAACATGAGCAATCTGCTTGATGCTCCTTTCCGTTATTTCATTAATGATCCAACAACCTATGAATTAAAACCCGGAAACGAGGACAAGTTAAATCTGGAATGGCACGACAAATACGAATATAAATTTGGTTTCTCGGAGAAATTTGAAGAGGGGTACGTGGATAAGGTTACCAATAGACTGGTTGGCGACCGACAAACTTCTACCCGCTATACAGGCCGTACATTTAGTCTCTCTATTTCTTATAATTTTTAATTTATTCATCATGATCAAAACATTTAAAATAATTTACCTGGTAGCTATTCTGCCTATATTTTTATTCAGTGCCTGCGAAAAAGATGGGGACAATATTATACCGAAGATAAAAGCACTCAACAAAGAATTTAGCATAAGCGGTTTTGTTCTGGGTGATACTGTTGAACAGTATTTTGACGGTGTTAAAATGCGTGAGTACTATGGGCAAGTGAGGCTTTCAACAGCTTTTCAGAACCAGCTTGCCTTTGTAAAAGATGAGATTAACATGGAATTGAAAAGGAAAAGCACCGGAGAGACCATCTATCGCCAATCCTTCAATATCAACGACAAGTCAAATGTTGTTCCTAAATTCTACTTTGACGGAAAACAGTTCAGTAAAAGCTACACTTACCCGAATCCGGAGGGAGATGAGTATATTGCAAATTTTTATGTGGAGCCTTCGGGCGGTTCTACTTATGTAGATATTAATATTGATGTACTGGAGTATTATTACGATAGTACCAAGGCCGATCCTCTTGTTGTGGTAAACACCACCACCATCCCCATAGCGGCAAATGTCAAGCCCGGAGAATGGACGTCTTATCTGAAGGTTCAAGTACCAATGGTGAGCCCACAACAAAGTGGTACCGAACTTTATCCGATTGTGGTGGTTAGGGATGCAAAGACCAAAGACTATTATGTCAATAAAAACAGGGACGAAAGTACAATTAACATGGAAGTTCCATACGATGGGGTTTCTCCGGGTAAGGTACAGAGTGTATTTTTAAATAGGAAAACAGGCGAAGCAAATAAACTCTTTTTAGAGGTATTTGACCTTGTTCAACTGTTCCCACATTAAAATTTCATCTTCTTTCTTCCATATCATTTAATCCCCAGATCGCCATTGCATTTAATACTGGCTGGAGTTTTGCTCCAGCTGGTGTTAATGAGTAGGTTACAAATGGAGGAACAACAGGTTCTGCAGTTCTAAGGACCAAGTCATCTTCCTGTAATTGCTTCAAATGCTGGATCAGCATCTTTTCTGTGATTTGAGGAATTGCCCGCTTTAACTCACTATAGCGTTTGCTGCCATTTGAAAGGTGATATAAAATAATAGGCTTCCAATGCCCACCGATCTTGTTCATTACATAGGTAACAGGACAGGAAGTAGCAGAAACCTGTTTGTTATAATTACGTGTAGAGTTTTCTTTAATCGCCGTCATAGTTACATACTTTGGGGTAAGTACTTGTATAAAAGTAAGTACAAATATACCTTTGTAATCAACAATTTAAAATATAATATTATGAATTTTACAATCACAGGATCACTCGGTCATATCAGTAAACCATTGGCAGAAACTTTAATTGCCGCTGGACATCAGGTCACTATTATTAGTAGTGATGTAGCTAAAGTTAAAGCTATTGAAGAACTTGGTGCAACAGCCGCTATTGGCTCTGTAGAAGATGTTGCTTTTTTAACCGAAGCATTTTCGGGTAAAGATGCCATCTATACCATGGTGCCTCCAAATTTTGGTGCTCCAAATATCAGGGAATTTATTTCGGGTACTGGTAAAAAATATGCTGAAGCGATAAAGGCTTCGGGTGTTAAACGTGTCGTTAACCTAAGCAGTATTGGTGCACACTTAGATGGAGGTACAGGACCTATTTCTGGCCTACATGATGTAGAACAAACTTATAGCAAATTGGATGGTGTGGCAGTTAAGCACCTACGTCCTGCATTTTTCTACGTTAACTTTTATGGGAATGTCGATATGATTAAGCATGCGGGTATTTTAGGTTCTAACTATGATGCAGAAACGCCATTAGTGTTGGTACACCCTAATGATATTGCAGCCGTAGCCGCAGAAGAATTGCAACGAGGATTTGAAGGTAAGGGTATACGGTATATTGCCAGCGATGAAAGTACTGCTGCAAATGTGGCAAGTGTATTGGGGGCCGCGATTGGCAAGCCAGAACTTCCATGGGTGGAGTTTAGTGATGCAGATGCTTTACAAGGTATGATGCAGGCTGGCTTACCTGAGCCGATGGCTAAAAGTTATGTTGAAATGGGCAATGCGACAAAGAGTGGTAAATTATATGAAGATTATTTTAACAACAAACCTTCGTCGTTTGGAAAAATAAAGCTTGAAGATTTTGCGCAGGAATTTGCAAAGGCATTCTAACTTACGGTCCGGGGTTAAGATTTAATACTTTCTTAATGCCCGATTTTTAAAATTTGAAATTAAATTCTTGTATATTACTGGTCATTTTTTGTCTTTTTGTACACTTAGTACTTAACAGACTGACCAAAGCAAATACAAATGAACGAATTCGAAATTAAAAAATCGGGCATTGAATATGATGCCATTGTAGTAGGATCGGGTGCTGGTGGTGGAATGGCTGGGTATGTGCTCGCCAATGCAGGTTTAAAGGTTTTAATGCTTGAAGCGGGGGCTTATTTTGACCCTCGTATAGATTCTCAGCAATTAAAGTGGCCTTGGGAATCACCTAGAAGAGGTGCCAATACTACGCGTCCATTTGGTGATTTTGATGGTTCTTATGGAGGCTGGGAACTGGAAGGTGAGCCTTATACTCAAAAGAATAATTCTGAATTTGCCTGGTATCGATCGAGAATGCTAGGTGGCCGTACCAACCACTGGGGGCGTATTTCTTTAAGAATGGGACCGGATGATTTTAAACCGAAAGACGGACTTACGGACAATTGGCCACTTACTTATCAAGAGCTAAAGCCTTTTTATGATAAGGTAGATCGGATGATTGGTTTGTACGGTACTGTTGAAGGGATAGAAAGTGAACCTGACGGTATTTTTATGCCTCCTCCGAAACCAAGGCTTAACGAACTTTTTATTAAAAAGGCAGCCCAAAAGGTTGGTGTTAAAGTAATACCAGGTAGGGGTTCTGTGTTGACGGAAGCTTTACCTAATAACAAAGATCGTGCACCTTGTTTTTATTGCGGACAGTGCGGTCGGTCTTGCAAGGTATACGGCGATTTTTCTTCTTCCTCATGTCTGGTTATTCCGGCAGTTAATACAGGAAACCTGACTGTAATTACCAATGCAATGGTTAGGGAAGTTTTGACAGATAAAAGCGGCCTGGCTACCGGAGTATCCTATGTAAACACAAAGGATATGCAGGAATACCAGGTTCGTGGTAAAATTGTTATACTTGGTGCAAGTGCTTGTGAGTCTGCACGTTTATTGCTTAACTCTAAGTCTTTCGCTCATCCCGATGGTTTGGCCAATAGCAGTGGTATTATTGGCAAATACCTGCATGACTCTACCGGCGCTAGTATGGGTGGTTATTTGCCGCAATTGCTAGACCGGAAAAGATATAATGAAGATGGTGCCGGTAGTGTACATATCTATTCGCCCTGGTGGCTGGATAATAAGAAACTTGATTTTCCGCGTGGCTACCATATAGAATATGGTGGGGGGCTTGGGATGCCTCGTTATGGTTTTGGCTGGGGGATGGAAAAGCAAAATGGAACTGTGCCGGGCAGGGATGGAAATATGAAACCTGCGGGTGGATATGGTGCCGGTTTGAAAGATGACTACCGTCGTTTTTTTGGAACTGGTGTTTGGATGGCCGGTAGGGGAACTGCGATTGCAAGAGAAACCAATTATTGTGAAATAGATCCTAATGTGGTAGATAAATACGGCATCCCGGTACTTCGGTTTAATTATAAATGGGCGCCAGAGGAAGTAAAACAAGCCAGACACATGCAGGAAACCTTTAAAGAAATTATGCATGCGATGGGGGCTATTGCGGCTGAACCTCCTGGTGCGGATACCAATTACGGTTTAGAGGCTCCGGGCAAGATTATCCATGAGGTGGGTACGGTAAGGATGGGTGATGATCGAAAGAAATCTGCCTTAAACAAATGGTGCCAGGCGCACGATTGTAAAAATCTTTTTGTAGTGGATGCGGCTCCTTTTGTTCAACAGGGGGATAAGAACGCAACCTGGACTATTTTAGCCCTGTCTATGCGCACTGCTGAATATATCTTGCAACAAAAGGAAAAATTAAACATTAGCTGATCAAAATAATAGATAATGAACAGACGTGATTCTTTAAAAGCCATAGGCTTGACTGCAATAAGTGCAGGGTTGGTTTTGGAGGCCTGTAAACCGGGGAAGGAGAAAACAGTAAAAGTTGAGGAAGAAGTCCAGCCAGGGAGGCAGGAGTTTGAAATAGCGCGGGATAAGCAATTAAATAGTTACAAGTTTTTTGATGCACACGAAATGGCGACAATAACGCTATTGGCCGATATCATTATCCCTAAGGATGATAAATCTGGTAGTGCTTCGGATGCTAAGGTTCCTGATTTTATAGAGTTTATTGTAAAAGATATACCTGCTCATCAAACGCCAATGCGTGGGGGCTTGAAATGGTTGGACCTGCAGTGTTTAAACAGATTCCAAAAAGCGTTTAAAGATGCTTCGAGCACGCAGCAGATTGAGATGATAGATGATATTGCTTACCCGGAAAAGGTTAAACCAGGATTAGAACAAGGGGTTGCATTTTTTAATCTGATGCGTAACCTTACTGCTTCTGGATTTTATACCACGCAAATGGGGGTGAACGACCTTGGTTACGTAGGTAATACGCCAAACCGTTGGGAAGGTGTACCTGCAGATGTTTTGAGGCAGTACGGAATGGAGAATGTGTAACGCTTATGATGTTTGAATGCTATCAAAAAGAACGCTGTAGGGATGGAAGGGAAAACAATTGAAAGTACCAGATGTTAATATGATTACAGAATTTAGAAAAAGCTAGATAATCATAATGACATTTTCGGAGCAGTATATTCAAGTCAGAAAGCATTCTGAGCAGATTTGTGAACCTTTGCAAACGGAAGACTATGTGGTGCAGCCGATTGTAGACGTCAGCCCTCCAAAATGGCACCTTGGTCACACCACATGGTTCTTCGAAACATTTATTTTAATACCGTTTCATGAGGAGTATAGGGTTTACAATGCTGAATACAATTATGTATTCAATAGCTATTACGAAACTATTGGTAATCGTGTAATCCGCACGGACAGAGGAAATCTCAGTCGCCCTAGTGTGAGTGAGATTTATGCTTATCGGTCGTATGTGGATATAGCTATGCGCAATTTTTTTAAAAATGAACTTACTGCGGAAGTCAAAGCGTTGTTCTTTTTGGGACTTAACCACGAACAGCAACATCAGGAGCTGCTATTAACTGATATTAAATATATCTTAGGAAATAATCCGCTGTTTCCAGCTTATCGTGCAGATGAAACTATAGACACTGAACTTGAAAGTACTTTATCGGAAATGATTTCCATTAAAGAGGGTATTTACGAGATTGGTTATGCCGGGGAAGGCTTTTGTTTTGATAATGAACTGGGGAGGCATAAGGTTTATTTGCAGGACTTTTCTATCAGTTCAACCCTAGTCAGTAATGCAGCCTATTTGGAGTTTATTGAAGATGGTGGCTATACGAATTTTGTTCATTGGCATGCCGATGGCTGGGATTGGGTTAACAACAATAAAATCACCGCGCCAATGTATTGGCATTTAATCGATGGGTTATGGTTTACTTATACATTTGAAGGTCTTAAGCCTGTTAATTTGAAAGCAGCTGTGACGCACATCAGTTATTATGAAGCTTATGCGTTTGCCAACTGGTGTAAAATGCGCTTGCCAACTGAATTTGAATGGGAGATTGCTGCCAGAAAGTTTAAATGGGGATATAGATGGGAATGGACTGAAAGTGCATATCTTCCTTATCCGGGCTTTAGTAAAGCGCCGGGTGCTATAGGTGAATACAATGGAAAGTTTATGGTGAACCAAAAAGTGCTTCGGGGAGCATCTGAAGCGACACCTCCAGGCCATGGCAGGATCACTTATAGAAATTTCTTTCAGCCATATTTAAGATGGCAATTCACTGGAATACGATTAGCTCAATAACATCATATATGCAGCCAATTACTACTGGAAATTTTACCACTGTTGAGTCACTGTTTCTTACGGAAACACTAGCCGGACTTCAGGCATGTCCAAAGTTTATGCATGCCAAATATTTTTATGATGAACGTGGAGATTATATATTTCAACAGATCATGGAAATGGATGAGTATTATCTGACCAATGCAGAGATGGATATATTTTCGAATCAGGCTGGGCAGATTGCTGAATTGATTAAGGGGAATACGCCTTTTGACTTGATTGAACTGGGAGCAGGGGATGCCACAAAATCTATTCATTTATTAAGGGTACTGGCTAAGGAAAACCTGGAGTTTAGTTATTTACCGATCGATATTTCTGCACATGTGATCAGCGATTTAGAGGATAATTTACCCAAGGAATTACCTGGATTGGATATAAAGGGACTGAATGGAGATTACCTCCATATGTTGCAGAAAGGTATTAGCCTTTCTAATCGGAGAAAAGTTGTCCTGTTTATGGGGGCTAATATCGGAAACATGGATCAGGCTGAAGTAGAGGTTTTTTTAGGTTCATTAAGGAAATTATTAGCTAAAGGAGATATGTTGATCATTGGTTTCGACTTGAAAAAGAATCCAAAGCAAATATTGGCGGCTTATAATGACAGTAAGGGGATCACAAGTGCATTTAATTTGAATTTGCTGGAGCGAATTAACCGAGAACTGGGGGGGGATTTTGAACTTGAAAATTTTGAGCATTATGTTAGTTATGATCCGGAGTCGGGAGCTTGTAAAAGCTACCTGATTAGTTTAAAAGACCAAATCGTTCATATAGGGGCAGTAACAATTCCTTTTGTTAAGGATGAGTATATTTATATGGAAATCTCGCAAAAATATGCACTGGAAGACATTGAAAGACTTGCTTCCAGATCTGGATTTGATTATGAGCATAATTTTTTTGATGTGAACAGGTATTTTGTTGATGCGGTATGGATGGTGAATTGAGGTTAGGCTAATCTAGCCGTCATAATCTATATCCAGGTTGTATTGATATAATAAGCCAGCCAGGTTCAGTGAAGAGAATTTTGCTTGTCTTACTTTATTGACCGCTGGATCCAGACTGAAATTTCTTGCAGTACGGAAATCTGTTTTTTCTAAAACAGACCTGACAAAGGTTGCTCCTGTAAGGTCGCAATTATGAAATACGCTCGCGGTTAAATCTGCTTCTTCAAAATCAGTTTCTTTAAGCGAGCAGTCTGTAAATTTAGTTTTCTTGAGTTTTGTGCCGTAAAAGGTTGAGTAATCAAGATGACTCTGCTCGAAAGTAAAAGAGAATAGGAATTTGTTGCACTTTGAAAAATCAATACCCAGGATCTTACAGCCAGTAAAAGTAACATCTTTAAATCCTGTACCTGTTACTATAGTGAGGGAGAAATTACATTGTTTAAAATGACATTCCATAAAATCATTGTGGCTCAAATCGCTCTTAGAGAAATCACAATTGATGAATTCACAGTTTATAAATTCCCGGTTTTCCAATCTTTTTTCTGCATAATTGACACCCGTAAATGTTTTGCCTTCGTGGATGGTGGTTTCGTTGTTATTCATGGATTACAGGCTTAATAGTTTGTTGAGGATTTGCTGTTTCTTGTGTGTCGTGATGTTGTAAAGGCCAAGGTTATCTGCGTACCATAATCCATCTGCAACCAGCATAATGATTAGGGTGTTGATATCCAGGTCTGCTAGAGATCCACCTGCGATATGCTGGGTAAACCAATTGTCCCACATTTTCTTGTAATGTTCATTGACGAGTGCCGCCTGTAAAATGACTTTCATGGTTCTTCTGTAATGCAGGTCGTCACTTTTTTTAATAACGAAGCGAAGAAAGGCGATAGGGGCGATGTCATTGCCTGAGGTTCTTTTTTCTTCATCAATCCATTCGGTCAATTCGACAAGGCTTTGTAATACCAGCTCTTCGAGCAGTTCTTCTTTATTGCGGAAATGATGGATGATCCCACCTTTACTCAAACCTGTTTTATCTGCTATAGCTTGAAAAGTAACCTGATGCCAGTCTGCAGTGGCACCGATTTCGGCTGCGGTATTTAGAATCAGTTGCTTACTGGCTTCTGGGTCTTTTTTTCTCTTGTATGGATTTTCCATTTGTCAAAGATACCGAACGATTGGTTTGTTTGCAAATTTTTTATACATTTGTCACCCTAATTAAATAATTTTATGTCCAGATACATCATCATCATGTCAACTGTAATCCGTACACCGAGTGATTTGCAACTGGTTTCGCAGGTCATAAGTGCTTTCCCAGGTATCCTGGAATGGTCTGTTGATCTTGAAGATAGTGATCAAATATTAAGGGTGGTGTGCAATAATTATATTGGTAATGAATTGCTGGAAAGCATCGGAAAAAAAGGGCTGAGCTCTAAAGTATTGGAGGTATTTGATAAGGATGGAGTTTCTTTTGGGAAGGGAGATGATAAATTGGTATTCAACGAAAGTTAAAGCATTCCAGAAGCTGGAAACTGTTTATCATTATGGAAAAGGCATTTGTGAACAGGGAAGTTCCCGTAGTTATACTTTTTCGGTATACATACCTTCTTCAATGCCTGATAGTGCTTCCACTATTTTTGCGCAATGGCACGGCACGTCGAGTAGGACATTGGTCTCTACTCCAGAGGGGAAATTAAGTTGTTGACCATAGACGAGTTTTTATCACTTTACGACCGTATGCGTTAATCAAGAGGAAATTCTTATTGGGAGGAATGATGAAGATGGGTATTATTTCAAATTCGGTATTTACAGAGTAGGAAACAGTACGGTTCCGGTTGCTTATAATCTTGGTGGTTACAGCGAAACTGTCAGATAGTGATACTAAATCGTACCTTTGTAGCATTATTTATTAATCCTATTTCATATGGAAGCAAGACACGATATTACTGACCTAAATGATATCATTGAATTAGTCGATGGTTTTTATAACAAGGTTCAGCAGGATGAACTTATTGGTCCCATATTTAATAATGTGATTAAAGATTGGGGACCGCATTTACAAAAAATGTATGCTTTTTGGAATGCTGTATTGTTCGGTGTTCCTGGGTTTACAGGGAATCCTTTTGCCAGACATGCACCCTTACCTATTGAACAGGCACATTTTGACCGTTGGTTGGTGTTGTTTAACGAAACCGTAGGTACCTTATTTGTAGGAGAAATGGCAGATCATGCCACGAAGAAAGCGGAGACCATGGCATTGATGTTTTTAAGTAAACTACAGCATATGAGGGGAGGCCCGGGCAAGGTTATCGTATAACAAAAATGGAACAGCGATAAACTGTTCCATTTTTTTGTTACCCGCACTGCTAATCCGCCAAATTTTCCCCTGTTGAAATCTACAATTGCTTGACGGATTTCTGCTTCGGTTTACACTTTTCTGATAAGAAGTATCGAACGATCAATTTCTATTTGCTTCAAAAAGTACTCGTCGTGGCACACCACTAATAATGTCCCTTTGTATTGGTTAATTGCTGCAGTTAAAATTTCTACATTCATCATGTCGAGGTTATTGGTTGGCTCGTCCAATACGATGATGTCGGGGGCTTGATTGCTTATGGTTAGTGAACAAAGCATCAATCGCATCTTTTCTCCACCACTCAGTGCGGCACATGGTTTTTCCCAATATTCTTTTGTAAACAAGAATCGGTTTAAACGGATTTTTATTTTATGTTCCTGTAAAGTTCCTGAATTATATTGTTGCGCTTGTTCGTAAACATTTAAGGTATTGTCAATTAATGAATAATCCTGATCAATGTAAACAGTTTTTATTTCGGCGCGATCAAGATTTCCTGATAAAGTGGAGAGTTCGCCCAAGATCATTTTTATAAGTGTCGTTTTTCCGGTGCCATTTAACCCTTTTATGGCTATACGTTCGCCGCTCTTGATTTGAAAGTCCAAGCCTTCCCTCCAAAGTAATCGATCTTCATACCCGAAATTCACATCCCTGGCTGTTATCAATATCTTGCCCTTATGAAGGCTGGAATCGTCAAAGTTCATCTTCATTTTATCAATATCAGGTATTGCCTCCCGCAATTGATGAAGTTCCTGCGAGATTGTACTTACTTTCTCCGAATGAATGCTCTTCATGCGTGATGTACTGTTCTCGGCTTTGTTTCTGAGTGTATTCATGACAATAGTGGGCAATCCTGCCTTTTCTTGTTTTTTCTTTCCACGGGCATCTAGCTTTTGCTGTCGTTCTAAAGATTCCTTTTCCGTTTCTTTGGCCTTACGGAGCGTCTTTTCCTTGGTTTTAAGATCATGAGCCAAAGCATTCCCTTCAATTGCTTTCTGGCTGGCATAGAAATCATAATTTCCACCGTAAATAGTTATGCCGCGCTTGCTGAGTTCATAGACGGTATTAAGGAGATTTAATAAGGTCCGGTCGTGGCTCACTACAATTAGGGTTTGCTTAGTTGATTTTATATAGTCATACAGTATGTTTCTGCTGTGGGCATCTAAATGATTGCTAGGCTCATCTAATAGGACGATTTCTGGTCGGTGAATTGCGATTCCGGCTAGAAAAACTCTTGTTTTTTGTCCACCGCTTAAAGTTCCCATTTTTTGAGTTAAATCTAGGCCATCAAGATGCCAATAGGACAAAGCTTCTTTGTATCTTTCTTCAATTGCCCAGTCGTCCTCAAGCAATGCCAGATTTGTATCTGTTACCTGGCCATCTAAAATTTCTGTTAAGGCTTTTAGTTTATGGTCAATATGTAGTGCTTGAGCAAGACTATAATCGTTGTACTGACCATAAAGTTGGGGTATATAATATGGCTTCGACCTACTGTTTATTGATCCGGCTGAAGGGCTTAGGTTTCCCGATAAAATGTTTAGAAGTGTAGATTTTCCTACACCGTTATTGCCAATTAATGCAATTTTCTCTTGTTTATTAATAATGAGATTAAGATCTGCAAACAGTAAATCTCTGTTGGGATGAGTATAGGTAATACCTTGAAGTATAAGCATGTTTCTTTCTTTGTAGCGTAAAAAAAATGGAGCCTGGTATGTTGGCTCTGTTGATTTTTCTAGAAGAAATGAAATCCTACATTCTGGTGTTTTTTGATTGTTTTCGACAAAAGTATAAAAAAATACTTGAAACCTTTAATTATGGTCTATTAATCAAAACATTACTATTGAGCAATTGTTGTGGTTTTGGTGATGCTATTGCAGTGCACCAATAAACATCAGTCAATATGTTTAGAACCGGTAGCGTTGGACGTTTTTTATTCCTATGTGGGATGGTGATGACCAATTTATGGTCGTTGGCGCCTGTTTATGGTATTAGTCGTCAAAATGCCCCTAAAGATACAATAGAGGTGTTTAAAGAAGAATTAAATGATACCTTGTCAACTTTGGAGTATCACGATAAGCTCCAACCATTTTATGAGAAAAATAACTATCAGACTGTATTCTTGAATCGGTTTTTCAGAAATGGTGACTTAGCTTACTTGCTCAGTGATTTGGAAAGTGTAGCTGATCATGGCTTAGATCCCGAAATTTTTAGGGCTAGTGCATTTCGGTTATTAATGGAGGAAGTGGATCGGAAGAAGTCGTTTAAGAACCTTGATGTTTATCGTAAAAAGGTGAAGTTAGAGCTGCTAACGGCTTATGCAGTGTTGAAATATAGTACGATTATGGAGTTTGGGTTGGTAGAGCCTCATATTGTTGACTCCAACTATTTTAGTGCTACGGCTAAGCCTGATAGTGCTTTTGTGACACGCGTTCTTGAGCTAAGAGAAGTGAAGAATTATCTGGATAGCATACAACCGAGTGGCAAGGTGTATAAGGCTTTCCAGTTTGCGCTGAAATCGGATGAATTGGCGCCAGGCAAAACATTGGAAGAGACCAAGTCTGTTTTGTCGGTAAACATGGAACGTTTAAGATGGAAAAATAAGCCGACTGAACCGAAATATGTGATGGTAAATCTTGCGAATTTTAGTCTGGATGTAATTGACCAGGAGGAATCTGTGTTGAATATGAAGGTTTGTGTAGGGGAGCCCGGTAGATGGCAGAGTCCGCAGTTGAGCAGTAAAATTTACAGTGTACAGGTGAACCCGGTTTGGAATATTCCGGTTAGTATCGCCAAGACTGAGACCATGAGAAACATCAAGAAAGATCGGCATTATTTGGTTAATAACAATATTTCGGTCTATAAGGATGGAAAGCGTGTGGGTAATCCCTCAGGTATTGACTGGACGATTAACAATGTGGAAGATTACACTTTTAAGCAGATGCCAGGAGAATTGAATGCGCTTGGCAAAATCAAGTTTCTGTTTAATAACGAGAGTGGAGTTTATCTACATGATACGCCTTTAAAGTCGGCCTTTAAAAAGAAAAATAGGGCAATTAGCCATGGGTGTATTCGTTTAGAAAAACCGATGGAACTGGCGTTGGTTCTTTTTGGTGAAGGGCCAAAGTACGATCAAATAAAAAAGGCAATGTTGAATGGCTACCCACGAGCTAAATATATCGGTTTGCCCCAGTCAATTCCAATAACACTTACTTATTTTACGGCGTTTACTAACGATAAGGGAGATGTTGTATACTGTAATGATATTTACGGACTTGACGCAGTTTTGTCAGCCAGATTGATTGCTGGTAGATGATATCAATTTTCTAACCTATTTAACTTCCTTTTATTTCTTTTTAGTTTATTCATTATCTGTTCATATTCTTGTTTGGCTAGTTTTTATTGCATATGCTTGTGCTTTCTGTTCTTTTTGTGCTTTTTTCTAGCAGTTAAAATTTGTTGGCACAGTAATTATGTATGAATTGTGATTATCTAACGCTACATATTGGGAAATATTTTTCTCAAAATTACCCGTATTTTTATTTTTGTATTTGGGTTTTGAACAAGTTTTAAGATTGTTATTTGTCTATATTTGCATTTAAATGCAGTTTTTTGGGTTTTTTATAATTTTTGGCCTAATTGTTATTAAAAAAAAATCGTTTGTGTGATTTTTTTTGAAAAATGATACAAATTCTAACTAATTTGACAGGAGTAAATCTAATTATACTCTTAAGAAAAATTAGTGTGTTAACATCTATGTTAAAGCTGCTCAAGTCTGAAGTTGTTTCCATCTACAGGAAGGTTTGCTGTGTGCTTATTCTTTTGTTATTAATGATTTCTTTTGGCGCAAAAGCTGATGGGAGTAGGGATTTATATTTAGGAGCTACTGGAAATCGAGCTTTCTTGTATTGCTCGACTGATGGTAACAATACAAGCTCCTGGCCATTTAAAACTCAAGGCACACATTATGTATATGCAAAAGCTGGAGAGCAAATCGCTGTGGCATCCAGTGCTCAGGGAGTAGGAAGTGGTACGATTAACCTTACCGATCCTAAAGGGAATCCATATACAAGCGGTACAGCTCAGACAGCTGGATATATTAAAAATAAGACGCAGGAATTTTCAGGTCCGGTCACCGGGTATACTCCTTACTTTATTACGGTTACGGCTGCTACGGAGGGTGTTTGGAAGGTTGAGTTTGTTGCACCTGCTGGAATACCAGGTGAGAATTCATTCACGGCTCCGAATGTATTGGCTACTGCTAACTGGACACAAGCTACTGGCGGAAATTTAATTGCGGCATGGGATGTTTCTGTAATAAGTGGAACTACATGGATGACAGGAAGAACGTATACAAATGTTTTAAATCTTGTTATCAGTGCAAATTTCGAGTCTACTAGTTCTTATTATGCAAGCCACTACGTTCTAACAAGAGATGGTAGGGCATATAGAGTTAAGACTAATGGTAATAATGGTGTAGGCTTTACTTTCTTTTCCAATAGCAATGGTTTTGCTGTGAATTCCATTCCGACCTATAAAAGTTTAAATGTTTCTACACAGGCCGACGTTTTGGCTTTTACCCATGACCCAAGAAGTCCTGATGCGGGAAATAATGTGACGCACAAAATTTTTTATAGTAAGCCAAATCCTGATTTGCCCGCAAGCGCAGCAATATTTGAATTAGGTAACGCGAGTGCGACTACGTGGTTGAAAAATACAGCGGTTCTGCCGAAAATTACGAATCTAGAGGTTCGTGGGATTGAGGGCACACTTGGTCAGGTAAGTAGGAAAGGGGCAAACATTAGTTTTCAGTCCACCACGGGTGGTACTTATAAGATCACCATACCCGTTGCCTCCGGTGCCGATAGGGTAATTGTAGGGGTGGCATCTGTTGGTAGCAACACTATTTTTTGGGATGGGAAAGATGCAAATGGCAATTTTGTTCCTGCTGGAACTCCATTAAGTCAGCTTAAAACCAGGCTTTTATCAGCAGAGGTTCATTTTCCATACATTGATATGGAAATCAACCCCCAAGGTTTGATTATCGAATTGACAGGTAACTCCTTAGATTATAATATGTTGACTGGCTCGACTGATGAGGGGGTTTATAGTGATAAAGTGTATTGGGATGATGTCGATATTAGTGGTGCTGGACCTGGAAATAATGAATCTTCTAATCCAGTTACGAATACAGTTACTGGAATATCAAGTAACTCAAATGGCCATAAATGGGGCTTGTATAACGCAAATGGTGGTAGTGGGTCCAATAGTTTTGGAAATACCAGATCAATGGATACCTGGGCTTATATACAGGGGAGTGAAGAGTCGCAACCGATGAACATCACGATTAAGACAGCTGATTTAATGATCGAAAGTATCAAGCCAACTGTCAGTTCTTATTATTCCAACCAACAGCTTACTTATACCATTCGTGTTAAGAATGATGGTCCGAGTGCTGTGGATGATGCTCTTTTCAATTTTAAAGCTCCTTCGGGCTTTCAAATTACCGCTATTAATTATACCACATCTGGAGGTGCTGCTGTGGTGAAAAATACTACAGCTGTTGGAAATAATTATCAGAGCTTGCTTAATCTGTCCAATCAGGCCGTAGTTGCGTTTGTTATCGTCGGAAAAGTAGATGCAACACTTTTTAATCACCTGGTTCCAGTAGAGGCAAGTATTTTAAGACCGCCAGATGTAACGGATCCTGATGCAACAGATCCTAATTCTGTTTCTCCAGTAGATCCCCATGCTGAATGTTATAATGGAACCGCTGTGTCAGATTGTAACAACATAAAGTACAATACTGTTGATCCACAGGAGTTATGTTTGGGGGCACAAATAAGGCCAATTGAGTATGTATTATCTCTTGGAGGGACTGCTCCGAGAACTGTAGGTACGGTACCGGCTGCCCTCAGCAATGTTTATACCCCAGCTACTAGAACAACTAATGTTTCGGGTCAGATCAGCGCTGCGGGAATTTATGACTTTACATTGGGAACACTGAATAGCGAAAAGGAAACGACTACTGCAATTATACGTGTTAATCCACTCCCTTCAATTACTAGTCAACCAGTAAGTGTGCCCGCCTGCGAGGGTACTGACGCCGTTTTCTCTGTGACTTCATCTGGTGCTAATTATCAATGGCAGTATGAAGATGCCGGAGTTTGGACGAATTTTGTTGATGGGGCTGATATCAATGGTGGGACAACCGCGACACTTAAAATTATTGCAATTCCCTTGTCTTTTCATGGAAAAAAGATCAGGGTTTCTATTTCTTCGACATCTGGTTGCTCAACAATTTCGAGTGAGATCACCTTGGTTGTAAATGCGCGCCCCGTTGCCACGAATTTCATAATAGGTAGCAAATATATTTGTGAGGGTGGAAGTGTTCAGCTTAAGTCTTCTGCCTCAACAGGAGTTGTTAGCTACCAATGGTTTTTTAATGGAGCGATTATACCAGGAGCGACTCAAAGATCTTACAATGCTTTTGCGGCGGGTGAGTATAGCGTAGCTATTGCAAATGCACTTGGTTGTTTAGGACCTAAATCGGAAGAGTTCGATGTTGTAGTTATAGCATATCCTGATATTCCTACAATCACTCACGGGCCGCTGACTGTTTGTATAGGCAGTAGTGTAAGTTTAAAATCTGATCCGGCTACTACTTATCAATGGTACCTGGGGAATGATGCCATAAGTGGAGCAACTGGACAGGAATATATAGCCGCTGCATCTGGTGATTATTCCGTTGTTGTTACTAACATTGGTGGATGCTCTGAGAGCTCAGCACGTGTTAACGTAGTGATTAGTCCTTTGCCGGGTAAGCCAGGAATTACAGGAACGGCTATTATCTGTGCAAGTGATGTGGCTGTTTTAACTGCTAGTGCCGGGACTGATTACCAGTGGTATTTAGAGGGAACAGTGATAGCAGGTGCAACCGCACAAACTTATGATGCGAAAGTAGCGGGTAAATATACAGTGGTGGTTACAAACAGCAATGGATGTTTCAGCCCGGTGTCTGATGCGTTTACTTTAACTGTAAATGCCTTGCCTGCTAAACCAGGAATCAGCGGGACGGCTATTATATGTGCAGGTGATGTGGCTGTTTTAACTGCCAGTGCAGGCACTGATTACCAGTGGTATTTGGAGGGAACAGCGATATCAGGTGCAACTGCACAAACTTATGATGCGAAAGTAGC